>JGI24005J15628_10001203_pt1 | contig 13981 bp, 7 predicted proteins | sample LinPmetageLP40_FD_15628 | JGI IMG/M metagenome (IMG submission 15628)
CCCTTAAACCCATGAACGAACAATATAAGCGGTTTGGGTTTGTTATTCATCACATATCTGACGTCAATCAAAAACGCTCGTCCATGTTTTTCAGATTCGACAATTATATCTCCGCTATACTTTATCTCCATTTAACAAAATTAAAAAAACGTGATTCCCGTACTAATTTTCAAGCCTTTGCATTCTCCAAATATTTCAAATACATCCCTTTGCTTTGGCAGGTTAAGATAGTATTATTGTGCTGTAATTTTTCCTATGACATTGCATTTAAAAAACATCAAAGCTCCGATAGAGAAGGAGATGACAGAATTTGAGAAAAAATTCCGTGCATCGATGAAGAGTAAGGTGATGCTATTGGATAAAATAATGAGCTACATCGTCAAACGCAAAGGAAAACAAATGCGTCCGATGTTTGTCTTTCTTAGTGCGGGTACTTGTGGAAATATTTCTGAGGCCACCTATCGTGGTGCTTCTCTTATCGAGTTGCTTCACACCGCCTCATTGGTACATGACGATGTCGTAGATGACGCAAATTATCGAAGAGGTTTTTTTTCAGTCAATGCGCTTTGGAAAAATAAAATTGCTGTGCTAGTCGGGGATTATTTACTCACACGGGGGTTATTACTTTCCATTGACAATGAAGACCACGGTCTGTTGAGAATAGTCTCTACGGCATTCAAAGAAATGAGCGAAGGGGAATTGCTCCAAATGGAGAAAGCCCGAAAACTGGACATTTCTGAAGATATATATTATGAAATCATTCGCCAAAAGACGGCCTCACTAATCGCCTCCTGCTGTGCAGTCGGTGCAGCATCAGTTGATAGTCAAAACGGTGTAGTAGATAAAATGAAAGTCTTTGGAGAAAAAGTAGGCATGGCCTTCCAAATCAAGGACGATCTATTTGACTATGGCACCAATGAAATTGGCAAACCGCTCGGCATAGATATCAAAGAAAAGAAAATGACATTGCCTCTGATTTATGCTTTGCAAAAAGCCTCTTGGTCAGAAAAAAGAAGTATTATCAACACCATCAAAAATCATAGCAATAAACCCAAAAAAGTAAATGAGGTGATTGCATTTGTCAAGCAATCTGGAGGGATAGAATACGCAGAAGAAGTCATGCATAAGTACTACAAAGAAGCAACCGACATCCTCGAAACCTTCGATGATTCTGAATATAAGACTTCTCTTGCGCAGTTGGTTCAGTACACTATTGAGCGGGAGAAGTAGTCAAATAAAGGAGGCTATTGAAGAATGATATCACCATCAATATTCAACTGGCTATGTAGTTTTCGAGCGACATCCAATGTTATTTCTCTTTTACCTCTCAAGTATTCACTAATCCTAGTCGTAGGCACATCGAGTTTTTGAGCCAAATCTGACTGTTTCAAGCCCATTTCATACATTCTGAGCTTAATGACTTCAATCAATGAAGGTGTTTCGATCTGGTAGTGTTTATCTTCATAAGCAGCCACCAAGTCGGAAAGCCTATCCATCATCACAAAATCAGGATTGTCATAGCTGTGCTTATTATCTACTTTGATCATAAGCTCCTCAATCTTTTTAAGAGTGTGTTCGTATTGTTTTAGTGTTTCTACCGTTTTCATTGCTCAATAATTTTTTACAACCACCTTATCGTATTCTGCATGAGTTCCTATCCAACGGATGTATATATTTTCGGAGACATAAATCACGATTGCCACTAGTGTTAAGTTAAGTGTACTGTGTCGTATAAGTTGCCGATATTTTTGTTCTAGGCGATGCGAAAAACATGAGCCTAGCCGTAGCTAAAGGAGTGTTTTTCAAGCCTGTCTGCCGAATTAGGCAGAAAGTATAGGGCAAAAAGATCAAAGCTTGGTTCGGCTAAAGTATGCTTAACTTAACGCTAACCTATAATCATCGCTTTGATATTGAATCCAATTCTATTATTGCCAACATCTTTGACATTCAGAAAATCTTCTTTTTGCTTACTATTCTCATTGCGCATGTAAAATTACATATAGTGTAATTTATGAACAAGTAATGTCATATTTAATCAGAGACATGGCTTGCAAATAATTATTTTGTTTTTCAAAAAAGAAGAAAGTAGTTCAATGCTTTTAAATGCGATTTTCCTGTTTAAACACTAAACTAATTGATTTGTAACTTTATTATCATTATTATGCATAATAACCAAGTAATCTCTCGCTTAGCATTATGCCATCAATCTTCAAAGACTGTGAATATGATATTTTTGTTAGCTACAGGCATAATGACAATAAATACGATGGCTGGGTTAGTGAATTTGTTAAAAAACTAAAGCAAGAACTAGACGCTACCTTAAAGGATAAACTGTCACTATATTTTGATGCCAATGCTAATGATGGTTTACTAGAATCACATAATGTAGATGAAAGTATAAATGATAAGATAAAGGCGGTTGTATTTATTCCTATCATTTCGCAGACATATTGCGACACCGAATCATTTGCCTGGCAGCAAGAATTCTTAGTTTTTAAGAACAGCTCAGAACACGACAATTACGGTAGAAACATCCGTTTACAAAACGGTAATTATGCTAGCAGAATTCTTCCAGTAAGGATTCATGATATCGAATCAGATGATGCCAGGTTGTTAGAGCACGAACTCTCAGGTGCACTAAGATCTATTGATTTTATTTATAGAGATGCTGGGGTAAACAGACCATTGCGCCCAGTTGATGATGAGATGCAAATCGATGCCCGAAAACCACTTTACAGAAATCAGATCAATAAAGTTGCCAACGCTATAAAAGAAATTATTCAGGGTATAAAATCGAATTCTGGTGATCAATTTGATTCTATTTTAACAGAATCATTTACAGAACCACAGCCAATTTCAAAGGACACTATAAGCACTTCTCTACCTAAAAATATTAGAGTGCAGGTTATTAATCAGCAAAGACCCAACATCTATCTTGCCTGGACCTCAAGTGACCTTAAAGGTCAACGAGAGGAAATGGCCATCATTCTTCAAAAAGCAGGATTCAATGTGCATCCTTCCATTGACTGTCCTGCTGATGACGAACTTTTCAAGAATCTTGTGAGTGAAGAAATGGCGAAATGTGCGTGTAGCTTGCATATTTTGAGTGAAGAATATGGAAGACGATTTGAGATGGAAGATGACATTTCTTTTCCACAGTATCAGTTTGATAAAGCCAAAGAAATAACAGAAAACCCTGAGGCAGATTTTAATACCATTATCTGGAATACCATCACTAGCAAAGAAGAGACTAAACCCGCTCAGGCAAACTTCATCAAGTATATACGAAATAATATTACCCGAAACATGATGTACTCCAATAGTTCAGGACCAATGCAATTGGTGGATGACATTAGGGTGATTATGATGAAAGATGATGTGAATACTTACGATGCAAAGGACACAGACATCTTCTTTATTTTCAATGAACAGGATGAAAGTGATGCACGACATATTACTGACATGATTAGCAGCGAATATCCTGTGGAGATTATGAATATTCTACCAGATGGAGAAGAAGAATATCGAGAAATCTCTACACAGCAAATACCTAAAAGCAAACTAGCTGTTGTTTATTTCAAATACGCAGCAGACTGGGCGCTTCCCTTTATTAAGCAGGTTTGGAAACAAGTAGGGGGTGCTTCCTCCCCCACTCCGTTATTGTTGGTTGGTGAAGATGATCCTGCGTCAAATAGGGCTCGTAATTTTAAGGCACCAAAAGTTCATAGTACGATAGTACCAAATGGTAGTGTGTCAGACGAAGTGAAGAAAGTTTATGTGAAAATACTTGATCTCAATAGATAGTGTTCGAAAATTTTCAAATATGCCCCTACACCGGACTAAGGTCTTTTACTGAAGAAGAGTCTATCTACTTCAAAGGAAGGGACGAACACATTCAGGAAGCTACCACACAATTGCAGCGCAATAAATTCTTGATGCTGACTGGGGCATCTGGAGATGGTAAGTCCTCTTTGGTTTATGCAGGTATTATTCCAACTGCAAGAGCTGGGTTTCTAAAATCTACCTATACACAATGGAGCGTTGTTGATTTTAGACCCGAAAGAAGCCCATTCCAGAATTTTTGTCAATCTGTGGCGAAACAATTGGAAATAGAAAGTGTAAATACAGTAGAAGCTGAATTAAGCCATGGTTTTTCCGCCCTAATAGATTTGTACAAAAACTCTATTCGCTATGTCGATCCAGATTCACAAGAATGGATCAACGCAAATGACGAAGAACGTGCGGCTATAAAAAGAAGGGCTTCGAACTTAATAATTTTAGCAGATCAATTTGAAGAATTTTTCACCAATCCAGAAAATTATTATCGCGGAGTTCCTAGCAAAGAATCATATTTGGTAATCAACTTGCTTCTTGAAACAGCAAAAATAGCACTTGAAGAAGGTCTTCCTATCTATATTGTTTTTACTATGCGGTCTGATTACATAGGACAATGTACGGTATTTAGGGGATTGCCAGAATACATTGGATTTTCACAATTTTTTGTGCCACGGCTCAATAGAAAAGAACTACAAGAAGTAATTGAAAAACCAGCAGATTTAAGTGGGAATACTATTTCAAGGAGGTTAACCGAAAGGCTAATTCACGATATTACGGAAGGGGTTGACCAATTGCCGATTTTGCAGCATGCCCTCAATCAAATATGGGTAGCAGCAAATAATGGAGAGGAAGAAATGGATCTACTGCATTACGCAATGGTCGGTGGCCTTGATCCTAAAGAATTGCCAAATGGAGATCAGCAAAGATTTAAAGAATGGTTTGCTCAACTACCTCAATACATTAAGGCATGTTATCATCAGCCAAGTTTGCGAAATGTGCTAGATACGCATGCCAATAAGTTGTATGAAATGGCGGCAGACTATTATTTGGGAAAAACTGGTAGTCTCATTGATAAACAAGAGGCCAAAAATATTATCAAAATCATTTTTACCTGTTTGACCAAAATTGATCAGAGTCGAGCGGTAAGAAACCGGATGACATTAACGGAGATACAGCAGATAATGGAAAACCATCATGTCAAGATTGAAACATTGGCAGATGTCCTTAATATTTTTCGTGAACCAGGAAATACATTAATCCGTCCTTTTATAAACGAAGGAGAAAAAAACACTCTTTTAAATTATGATGAAGTACTTGACATTACCCATGAATCACTCATTAGAAATTGGGAGTTGCTAAAAGTGTGGGCAAAAGAGGAATATAGTCAATATACTACGTATCAAGACTTTTACCAACAGGTCGTCCGTTGGATAAAACATGATCGATCGAGAGGGTTTCTATTACCTATTGGCCCGCTGACTTATTTTGAAAAGTGGTTCAAGGATTTAAACCCTACTCCTTATTGGATTAAAAGATATTTGGAAACAGGCAATGACTCAGAAACACTCGGTAAAGCCACAGAGACATTAAATAATAGTCGGGAATTTTTATCGCTTAGTGCAAAAAAACATGCCATAACTCGTGCAGTGGTTCGTGTTGGTCCAAGAAAAATTATCGCCACTCTTGCTATAGTCACTTTAGTGATATTAAGCTCATTTTACTATCGTGATTCGGTTAAAAAAAGAAACGATGTCGTAATAGAAACTATTAAACAAGACGCTGAGAGCTTACTAGAGAGCAAGCATTCGACTTTACTATGGCAAACATACTACCTCATTGGTGCTGAAAAACATGAACCAGGGTATCTTAGAAAGGCATTGGATAAACTTACTAGTGATGTAGAAAAAGTTAAAATTTCTACTGCTATTGGCGTTAATACATTTGGCATGAATAGAAATAAAAATTTCTATTTAGCAGAACAAATGCTGTGGTATGCTGACAGTATTTCGAATGTCATGAAAAGGAATGTAGCTAGCTACGATTTAAAAAAACTATTGTCTATTGAAGTAGAATTTGCCAGCTTCTTAGATTATTACAATGTTGTTTTGCAGAAAAAAGAAGTCACGGAGCTTCAAAAACAGCATAATCATTTCATTGCAGATTTGGTACTGAAAGTTCTTGCTGATGATTCGAGAAGTGACTGGGATATGAAAGAACTTAACGAAGCGATAGAGTCTGCTTTGTCTCATGGTGCATTTAGTGAGAGTCAAATCAACCAACTCATCAACCAACTATCGCCATTAGAGGGCAATGTAAGTCCACACATTTCAAATCTTTTTGCTCGTGAGAAAACGCTTACTCTTGGGTTAAATCAATCTAAACTGACCTATAATGGGCTTTACCAACTATTGGCATATTTGTATGCGAGTCAAGGGGATGTTGATAAGACTTGGACTTGTGTAAAAAGGCTTTTTGATGACCACCCGGGCTATGAGACTTTCAGGCCAGATGCACTTACCGTTTCAGCCTATTTCATAGTTACTAATAATTGGGAAACACTTGACCAATATCTGGTGAAATTATCTAACCATCTAAACGTATCTAAACTTTCTTCTTATCAAAGGGTTGCCGAGCGTTTTGGTATTATGGAAGCTCAGTATTTAGTATTTAAAGGAACAATTAACCCTCTTAATCAAGATTTGTGGTTTAATCCTGCGTTGCAGTATATACCAGAAAGTCAAATGAACGATTTCATGAATAAGTTTATTGAGCAAATTAACTTAGCATCAAATAATCAGGACTTGTACCACTACCAGCTGGCTAACTTCTATAAACTATATGCTACAAAGAAAATCTTATTCAAAAAGAAGGATGAGGATATCTCGGTTGCATTATCCGAGTTGTACAGTAAATCATGGAATCATTATCAAAAGGTTGGTAATACGTATTTGCAAGAGGAAATTGAGAGCTATTTAGTATTGGCAGAAACTACCACAAGGGAGATGATTTATTTATACCCGGACTACAGAGAAAAGGACTTTGTAAGTCCGCCAAGATATGTAGATATACGATTGTATTCAGAAGATTATATCAAGTATTTATTAGACAATAATCTATTTTCTAATACCTATAATTCAATAGGAAAAATGAATTTGGTGCAGTACTGGATTAAGCAATATTTATGGACTTATGAATCCCCCTTCTGGAATGAAATAGATGAAATAAACTATGAATTTTGGGTTCAATTAGAACAGGAGCTTCGAAACCACCCTTCAAGTAACCTCTTTGACTTCAATGCTTTAGAAATCATTCTTGCCAATGCAGCCTTGAACAATGAAGCGCATGAAAAAGCAGCTGAATGGGCACTGAAAATTTCCAATAGTGATCTTAAAAATCTATTTACGCAGTCTGGAAGTGGTTCGTTTATTTTGTCCATATTAAGTTTTGAATTTTTAACTAAAGTTTATGGCGAACTGTGTGCTAGTGGTCAAGTTGACGCTGCAAATCATATTATTTCTGGAGTAAATAAACTAGATAATAAAGTACGCCTATATACTTCAGCTTCTATTAAACTGTTTGAAGCAAATCAACCTGATCAAGGTAAATTGTTTTTAGACTCTGCCATATTAACCTTTGATCAGATACCAACAATCGGCTCGAATTTTTATGATATTCGTAAAGACTTAGCCTATGCCATGACACTCAATGCTGGACAAGCAAACCTGAATGACGTTAGGGACTTAACACGAAATATGAATAGTGGAATAGGCTTATTTACTGGAGCACTTGTAGCTCGTGCATTGTCCTACCATGACGAACTTTATATTGCCTATAATAGCTTACCGCTTTACGCTTCTACCGATAGCAGGCTCAATTATGCTGGCAATATATTAATGATGCAAGCGAATAGTGAAGATCGAGATAGATGGAAAGAAATTGATGAAAATTATCAATGGTTGCTTAGTCACAGTGGATATACACCCTAATGTTTGAAGAATATAACATATGCCCCTACCCTGGATTACGTTCCTTTAATGAGGAGGAGTCTATCTATTTTAAAGGTCGTGATAAGCAGGTCGAAGAACTGATTAAGCTACTTCAAAAGAATAAGTTTTTGATGGTGACGGGGGCTTCAGGTGATGGAAAATCATCCTTAATCTTTGGTGGTCTTTTACCAAATGCCAAAGCAGGATTCTTCAAAGCAAAATATAACAACTGGAAAATCGTCCAATTCAGACCGGAGCGACATCCCCTCCTTAATTTGGCTACCTCTATATCGACAGCTTTCGATATAGAAAATATTTCTGCGGTAGAAACTGAAATAAGTAGAGGATTTTCGAGTTTAACTGACCTTTATACAAATTCTAAATTTTACATTGATAACTCAAAATCATCCAAAGAAGAGATAGACAAAAAAGAGGGGGCAAACCTAATCATCATTGCAGATCAGTTTGAAGAATTTTTCACCAATCCGGAAAATTTTTTCAAAGGTGCTCCAACTCAGGAAGCTCAGATTACCGTTAATTTATTATTAGAAACAGCCAGAATTGCACTGAGCAAAGATTTACCAATCTTTGTAGTCTTTACGATGCGATCAGATTTCATTGGTCAGTGCGCTTCCTTCCGGGGACTTCCAGAATACATTGGGTTTTCTCAATTCTTTGTTCCTCGACTCAAAAGAAAAGATCTCCAACAAGTAATAGAAGAGCCTGCTATACTCAGTGGCAATAGAATCACTCGAAGGTTGACAGAGCGATTGATCTATGACCTGGAAGAAGGTATCGACCAGTTGCCTATTTTACAGCATAGTTTAAATCAAATTTGGCATGCCGCTGATTCAGGCAATGAAGAAATGGATCTTTTTCATTATGCGATGGTGGGCGGTATGCCAGCAGAAGAATTGCCTGAAGAAGAAATTTCTAGATTCAATAAATGGTTTGCATCTCTGCCTGATCAAAAACAAAAGCTATATGAAAATTGTAACCTTCAAAAAATAATCGACATCCATGCAGACTTACTTTACCTTACTGCTTGGGAGTATTACAATGAAAAAAATCCTAAAAATCCTCTTAGTAAAGAAGAAGCAAAAATCATTATTGCTTTAACGTTTGCCAGTTTAACAAAAATAGATGAAAGCCGTGCCGTAAGAAACAGAATGACGCTAGGCGAAATCACTCGCATCATAAACAAGGATTCGGTTACTGAAAAAGTTGTGGCTGATGTCATTAATTATTTCAGGGCCCCTGGAAACACCTTTATTCATCCATTTATTGAAGAGGATAAACCAGAAACGGAAATCTTGACTGGTGATGTGGTTCTTGATATTACCCATGAGGCACTTATTAGAAACTGGATCCGGCTAAAGAAATGGGCATGGAAAGAGTTCGAGTATTATGAAACCTTACAAGATCTCTTAAAGCAACTCAACCGATGGCTTGAAAACAACAAATCAAAGAACTTCTTATTGCCAATAGGCCCGTTGATGTATTTCGAGAAATGGAAAGAGGACTGTAGGCCAAGTACGGCTTGGATAAATCGATACAATGATGAATCTCAGGACCCTGAAGAAAACCTTAAGAATTCGGGGAAAGTGCTGGAGGATATTAATGATTTCCTGAAGCAAAGCTCCAGAAATGTTATTGTTTCTAAAACAGTGACCAAATATGGACCACGTAGAATCCTTTCAGCGATAACGCTTATTGTCGTTCTATTCTTGAGTAGTTTTTATTTCATTGATGCGGAAAAAAAACAAAATAAAAATGTTACACAAACCATCGCTTCTCAAGGGCAAAAGATGGTTTTGAGTAAAGAAGCTGGAGACTTTGCTAAGGGTATGTTCCTCATGACATCCGAAATGAATGAACCTGGATCCATAATGAAGGCATTAAACTCCTTCGGCACGGAAATGAACCGAGTACGGACTGCCAACATTGCCTATGGTTTTTATAATGGCCTAGATCGACATTATAAAGGATCACTAAAGGGCCAATTATCACAACAGATCATCGAAGACCTAAAAGTTGTGATTGATGATACGCTTAATACAGAAGACAATTTAGAGCAATACTCCATTTTTCTAGCTACCCTTTCTTTTGATCAATTTTTCAACCCTTCTACTCATATTGATTCCATTCGTGATGAAGCCTTGGAAAACCTATTTCCATATATGGTTTCACTTATTGATGATAAGAAGGATGTAGGGGAAAGTAACTGGTTTCAAAGAAACTTTGACCACTTACTCATGCTAAATATTCATAATAAGCAACTTAAAGAACTCACGCAACTCATTTCTCCGATTGAAAGTACATCAGCTAAGGATAACTTTCAACACTTTTTCCCCATAGGTAAAGAAGTCAATATGGGAAGAAATGGCAATATCTCACATAACGGAGGCTATCAAATTATGGCTTCTTTGTATGCAGCACAAGGCAATGTACCGAAAACGAAACAGTGCTTGGACAGTCTGCTCAAGTACAATCCGAACTATATACATCCGAGGTCTTTTTCAGGAGAATTCAATATTTTAGAATACTTTTTCAGATTTAATCATGTAAATGAGGCGGATCAGATTGCTGAATATATTGCTGAAATTAGATCTATACCAAAATACGAAGTATATAAAGAATTGACCGTTCGCAGTGGTCGGGTACAAGATACATATTTTGCCTTTTACTATTTTCATCCAGGCTATGTAAGCCTAAATACCTTCATGACTACAGAAAGTAGCTATGAAAAAATGTTTGACCTCTACGGAAAGTCAATAAATCAATTACCTGAAGGAGATGAGAAGTATTATGAACATAGCCTTGCTTTAAAAGCCAGGGCCAATTTTACTCATCATTATAAGGTTCAAAAACAATTACCAACCAATACAGAGAGCTACTATGCCTTGTTAGACAAGGCTTTTATTGCTTATTCTAAAATAAGCGAAGCGTACTTATCAGGTACGGTACGTTTCCAATATAGATACTATACAGATGGTGTACGAACCACCGAACAATCACGAGAAACCATTTTTAAATACCCTGATCATATTGGCTATGGTTACCATGCCAGGCGGTATCATTCTTCCCTTTTTCTATCCTATTTATTGAAAAAAAACCTATTTAACAAGACGTATCAATCTCTAGAAGAGATTAATTTGATCAATGACTGGTTGTCCAACTATTTGGAAATAAGCCCAGGTATTAATACCATATACAATGTCGAAATTGAAACTAATGTACTAGTAGAACTAGAAAGTACAGTCAGATCAAATGCTGCATCTGAAGAATTTGATTTTAATTTAATCAACCTTTTATTAGCTAACAGATCGTTCGATGTCGGAGAGCTTCATGATGGCTTTTCATATGCAAAGGCAATAGAGATGGAGACTTTGCCTCTTACTGCCAATCGCTGGGAATATTTAAACTTTACCGCTATTTACAATGAAGTTTGGCAATTGGCTTTAAATCTGGCTCTAAACGATCATGATGAAGAGGCTTTTACCCTTGTGCAGACCTTCCCTGATGCCAATCATAAAGCTTCCGTGTATAGTAAATTGGCTCAATTTATTTATGGCACATCTAATAAAGAAAAGGCTTTTATCTATCTAGACTCGGCATTTTCAGAAAGGGAAAAAGTCGATGAAGGGAGCTTGGGGCAATTTGATTATCGTTTTGAAATGCTCAAAGTACTAAGTGAAGTGGGGGGAGAATCTATGAACAAATATGCCATGGATATACTCACAGAAATGATAGAATTCAAAAAACCTGGAGGAGTGATTGAACTAGTATCAGGAATAGCAGATGAAGGTAATTTTTACAATGCGGTAGAGGCGATACCAAATAATATGCCCATGTCAAATGAGCTATTATCTTACAGCGTCATCCTAGCTGAAGGTGCCAAAAACCAAAACAGACACAAAGATCCAAAATATAAAGGCTTTTGGGAGAGTTGGGATCATTTCAGAGACTATATTGTATTTTTAGAAAACTTCTAATGAGAATATTTGCCATATATTATTTCCTATTCATGTCACTTATTGTTGGTGGCTTTGCTTCCATGGCCCAAAATGATTACGGTTTTAAAATAATAGGATATTCCGCTATTGGTTTTGCCCTTTTATTCTTTATTCAATCATTGAATAAAATTGGAAGCACTAAACCCCATAAGTGGCTTTCTTTTATAGAATACCTTCTCCTCTCAATGGTAGCTATTGTTTTCGCCTGCAGGGCACTTTTTATTCACTTCCAGTACATTGAAATTATTTTTAGCGGTAGTTGCATTGTGCTGGTTCTCTTACACTTAGATAGGTTGATTAGGGCTTATCAAAGTACTAAAAATGACTCTGCCATTTTAGGCTACCTAGTTGGGGCATACAACCTCAGTATAATTTTATTTCTTCTTTCCTTGTCATTAGCACCATTTTCTCCTTTGATAGCTGAGGTTATTGGCGTTCTGAGCTTTGGAGTCTTACTCATATTTATTGGAGGCAGTATCTCCAAAAAGAACATCTTGCTCGAAGGAGAAAAAATATCTCCAATCAAATTTGTCCTTGCCTTTAAGAACACCTCGGTATTGATGATAACCGTTCTGTTAATATTCAGCGGGTATATTGGTCTTACCAAAATTGATGTTATCCCCAGATTATATTCTAGTGAATACCCCCAAGGTTACATCGAATTAATTGAGCAAGCCGAAAGCGGTAAGGAAACTCAGGTGAATGGGCAGTTTAAGCATGAAATATTCAAAAAAAGGTATGATGCTTTTGTTGAAAAAAACTTGCAATAGTTTTTATCAGAAACAACCTATCTAAAAAAAATTAACAAGAGCCATCTAGATTTGACTTAGTGTCTATTCAGAAATAAAGTGTACAGAATAGGCAAAAGAATGGGACTAAATGTATAGTTTATTTCTGAACAGACACCTAATTCAGCGTGCATAAAAAAAGGAAGCTGATTTCTCAACTTCCTTCAGATCAATGTAGCCCGTAGGGGAATCGAACCCCTGTTGCCGAGATGAAAACCCGGTGTCCTAACCCCTAGACGAACGGGCCATTCTAATAGAATGGATTGATAAAGTAATGACTGTGCAGCAAATCATAATCTAACCGCTTCACAAGGCATAAAAAAAAGAGTTGTCTTTACAACTCCTCAAGTAGCCCGTAGGGGAATCGAACCCCTGTTGCCGAGATGAAAACCCGGTGTCCTAACCCCTAGACGAACGGGCCATTACTCAATCGCGATGCAAATATAGAAGGTCATTTTAGATTATCAAAACCAAACTATAAAAAAAATCATTGAAACTAATACTTGACAATAAATTGGTTTTAGTTTGATCTCATTGTAATTTTGCGCCAAATAAATCACAAACCTTAATCACGTATATAATGACTAAAGTTGCTATCAATGGTTTTGGCCGAATCGGTCGATTAACTTTCAAAGCCTTATTAGAAAAGCCGGGTGTTGAAATCGCTGCAATCAACGACCTTACAGACACAAATACGTTAGCACACTTGCTTAAGTATGATTCTGTACATGGAAGATTCAATGGTACTGTCACAGCAGAAGCAGATGGTATCGTAGTCAATGGAAAGAAAATAAAGATATATGCAGAAAGAGATCCTCAAAACTTACCTTGGGGTGAACTTGGAGTAGATGTTGTTTTAGAATCGACTGGATTCTTTTTGGATCAGGAAAGTGCTGGAAAACATATTACAGCTGGTGCGAAAAAAGTGGTCATCTCTGCTCCTGCTAAAAGTGGCATCCCTACTGTTGTATTGGGTGTAAATGAAGACAGCATGACTGGTGAAGAAACGATCCTTTCTAATGCATCATGTACAACCAACTGTCTTGCACCTATGGCAAAAGTATTAGATGATACTTTCGGGATAGAACAAGGATATATTACCACAGTCCATGCTTATACTTCTGATCAAAAATTGCAGGATTCTCCTCACAAGGATTTGAGAAGAGCAAGAGCAGCCGCCTACTCTATCATCCCTACTTCAACGGGAGCAGCAAAAGCTGTTGGATTGGTATTGCCTCATCTTGCAGGAAAACTAGACGGTATTGCTATGAGAGTTCCTATTCCTGATGGATCCTTGACAGATCTTACTGTCGTATTGAAAAAAGAAGCAACCAAAGAGCAAATCAACGAGGCT
>JGI24005J15628_10001205_pt1 | contig 13976 bp, 10 predicted proteins | sample LinPmetageLP40_FD_15628 | JGI IMG/M metagenome (IMG submission 15628)
TACATCCGGTACTTCAGGTCAAAATGGAGAAGCAGGAACTTCAGGTAAAAGTGGTAAAAGTGGTACTTCAGGATCAACAGGTACATCAGGTACTAGTGGTAAAAATGGAGGAGCAGGTACTTCAGGTAAAAGCGCAACTTCAGGTTCAACAGGTACTGCAGGTACTTCAGGTAAAAACGGGGGAGCAGGTACTTCAGGAGTAAGTGCAACTTCAGGATCTGCAGGTACATCAGGTACAAATGGTAAAAATGGAGGAGCAGGTACTTCAGGTAAAAGCGCAACTTCAGGATCAGCAGGTACAAGTGGTACTTCAGGTAAGAATGGAGTAGCAGGTACTTCAGGTAAAAATACAACTTCAGGTTCTACAGGTACAAGCGGTACATCAGGTAAGAATGGAGTAGCAGGTACTTCAGGTAAAAATGCAACTTCAGGATCAACAGGTACATCAGGTACTAGTGGTAAAAACGGAGTAGCAGGTACTTCAGGTAAAAATGCAACTTCAGGATCAACAGGTACATCAGGTACATCCGGTAAGAATGGAGCAGCAGGTACTTCAGGTAAATCAAATACTTCAGGTTCTACGGGTACTTCAGGTACATCAGGTAAGAATGGAGTAGCAGGAACATCAGGCAAGAGTGCAACTTCAGGATCATCAGGTACAACTGGTTCAAGTGGTGTTGGAGGTGCAGGTGGTGTTTCAGGTGGATCGGGTACATCTGGTACTTCAGGAACAGATGGTGGTAGTGGAACTTCAGGGTCAAGTGGAACTTCAGGTACTTCAGGAACTAGTGGTCAAAACGGTAAATCCGGAACTTCAGGAGCAAGTGGTACAAACGGATCATCAGGTATAAACGGTGCCTCCGGAGCAAGTGGAACACCATTAGAGGTTTGGACTAATGATAATACCGCACTAGATTATGCTGCAAATATTAGGATAAATGGAGCAAGTTATACACAAGCATCACCATTTACATTAAATACAGATTTTTCAATAGGTATTACAAATCCACTCCAAATAGGAAAAAACCAACCAGATCTTTTAGGAGGTGTTGCAATCAATGGTACAGGGTATGTCCAATATTTAGTCCCAGATTCAGATGGGTTTACTGGAGAATATTATGTAGGTGGTGGAAATGCTGGTGGGGTAACTCAATTTGAATTGTGCGCTTTAAATTCTTCTGGTAATTGGGATGAAGCAGATGCTGATTTATCATCAACAAAGAATTTATTAGGGGTTGCAATTAAAGTAAGTGCCTTAGGAGTTGATGTTTTATTAAGAGGTATGATTAAAACTAAAGCATTTAATTTTACTGTTGGAGCACCAGTATATGTTTCAAGAACACCTGGTGATTTTACACAAACCTTAACAGGATTTACTACTGGTGATTATGTAAGATTAGTAGGACATGCTGTGAATGCAAGTACATTATATTTCAACCCAGAACCTACGTGGATTTTACAATCATAAAAATATGCCTCAAGTAAATTTAGCCCCATATACTACAAACTTCTCTAATTATGCTTTAGGTAATATTAGAAGAACGGGTGTAGGTTCTTGGACTTCTATTAGAACAGGTGCACCCTTAACAGGAAATGTATCCCAAACAAGTAATACTACTAAAAGTATTGGTGTTGCTTGGACTGGAGGAGGTAGAGGATCATATAGTTTATATAGAAATTATATATGGTATGATGTAACAGCCTACCAAAGCGTTACAATAACTTCAGCAGAATTAACTTGTCCTACACAGGCAGGGTTAACTGCTTTAACACTCCCAGTAATAGCAGTAGATAGTAGTACTGCTTTTAGTAATAATTCAAACACAACATTAAGTTTAAGTCAATTTCTTTCAACTAGTTTTGTAGCTTATAGTAATTCTACGCAATGGGCACAAATCACAGGTTTTCAACAAATTACACTAAATAACACAGCAATAACAGCAATACAAAGTGGAAATAATTTTGGAGTTGGTATTATAGATCATAATTATGATTTTCAAAACCTACAACCCTCAGGTATTGGGTTTGATGGTTTTTATTTAGGTGATATGTCAAACGCAACACAAAGATCAAGATGGACATTAACTCTAAATTATGTAGCAGGATGGTCAGCAGGAGATATGAATGGTGTAGCAAACGGTGACATGGGAGAAGTTAATGGTGTAGATATATCAGACATAAGTGAAATTAATGGTGTTTAATAATAGTTTGGATATGTAACTAATATTTATTATATTGTTAAGTAGTTTTAAAAAATAGTTATATGAAAAAAATCTTATTTATAGCGCCCCATCTATCAACAGGAGGACTCCCACAATATTTAACTAAAAAAATTGAACTTATTAAAGATGAGTTTGAAGTATATGTAGTAGAATGGGTAGATTGTACTGGGGGGAGATTAGTTGTAACTAAAAATAAAATATTAGAATTAGTAGATAATAGTAAATTTTTTACACTTGAAGAAGATAAAAGTGAATTGTTTAATATTATAAATAGAATTACCCCAGACATTATCCACTTAGAAGAAATACCTGAGTACTTTATGGATGATGATATAGCTCGAAAGTTATATGATGTAAATAGAAATTACTTTTTAGTAGAAACTTCCCATGATTCTTCTATGGATACAGATACTAAAATATTTTCACCAGATAAATTTATGTTTGTGTCAAATTGGCAAATAGAACAGTATAAAAACATAGATATACCTAAAATACTGGTAGAATACCCAATTGAATATACCCCCAGACCTAACAGAGAAAATGCGTTAAGACGCCTAAACCTCGACCCATCAAAAAAACATATATTACATATAGGTTTATTTACTTCTAGAAAAAACCAAAAAGAATTTTTTGAATATGCTGAAGCATTACCTGAATATGAATTCCATAGTGTAGGAAATCAAGCAGATAATTTTAAATGGTATTGGGAACCTTTAATGGAAAATAAACCAACTAATTTAACTTGGTGGGGTGAACGAACAGATGTAGATAATTTTTATCAATCAATGGATTTATTTTTATTTACATCTAGAGGAAGTAAAAATGATAAAGAAACAATGCCTCTAGTAATACGTGAAGCTTTATCTTATCAAATACCACAACTATTATATAATTTAGAAGTCTATCAAAATTATTTTGAAGACTATAATACAATTAATTATTTAGATTTTAATAATTTTGAAGCTAATATAAAAAAAATCTCAAATATTTTAAATATAAAAGAAATACCCATGGATTATTCTAAAGAAGCCTTTGTTGTTTGCACATACCCTGTAACCGATGCTATTATACAAACTACAAAAGATTGTATTAATTCTCTAAAAAAATATGGTCGTAAAATTATAATTTCATCTCATGCCCCTGTACCTAAAGAACTACAGGAAATGGTAGATTATGTAATTTATGATGCTAATAACTTTTTAGTTAAACATACTTTTTATAGTAAATCTTGGTTGTATGCTGATTCATATGATGCTTCTATTAATTTAGAAGGTGAAGAAAATGATAGATATCATGGAGGCGTTTGTTATACTAGTTTTTATAATGGAGCAATGTTAGGTAAATGCTTTAACCATGAAAAACTTTATTTTATAAATTATGATTATATTTTAAAAGATGAATCTTATATAGATTATATATCAGATATTTTAGATACTAAAGATACTTATTTTGGGTTTAATAAAGCTTTAGAAGGAAATTGTTTCCAAACATTTTTCTTTGCTGCTAAAGCAAGCACGATGCTTAACCAATTAAAAGAAATCAAAACCGAAGAAGAATACACTCAGTGTATGTTAGATTGTGGGTCTGAATCAAATGGTATTGAAAATATATATTATCATATATTTAAAAATAATATAAATAATTATGTAGAATCTCAAGAAGACTTTAATAAAAAAATAGAAAAATACTTCCAATTTGAAGATTTTTCAATGGTTGAATACTATACAATTCTTCCAACAGATGTAAAAAACCATTTTTGTCCTTGGATAACTATTTCTAATGCTAAAGAAAGTAAAGATATTTATTACACAGTAGAAAAAAACGGAAAAGAAATTATAAATAGATTAGAAGAAGTTAGAGGAAAATATCATTTTTGGGACTTAATTAAATATAATCTAGATGATAAATTTGTAGTAACCTTTGATATTAGAGATACTGTAACTAAAGAAACTATTTCATTTTATCAGTTTAAATTAGACAAAAAATATTTTGAAAATATTATGCCTAATAATGGTATGTTTAATTGGAAAGCAGATAAATCCCAATATATTTAAAAATCTAATATGAAAAAAGATATTAAATTATGAAAATAGCTCAAGTAAACCCAGGATGTGGCATTCCAGTACCCCCACCTTCATGGGGAGCAGTTGAAAAAATTGTATGGGAGTTTATATGTAATCAAAAAAAATTAGGCCATGAAGTTGACCTAAAATGGTCAGGTGATATTAAATTAGGAGAATATGATATAGTACACGTACACATAGCAAATTTAGCTATTCAACTAGCAGACAAAGGTATTCCTTATATATTTCAACTTCATGACCACCATGCATATCACCATGGTAAAAAATCTCATGTATATCTTGAAAATTTAAAAGCAATTGAAGGATCATTAATATCCTTAGTACCAGCAAGATTTTTAGTTGATTATTTTAATCACCCTAAAGTAAAGTATTTTTCTCATGGGGTAAATACAGATGAATTTTATCCTATAGTTAAACCAACCCCCACAGAACCAAAACTATTAATGGTTGCTAATAATGGGTTAGCTGGTGATCCTACTTTTGATAGAAAAGGATTTACATATGGTTGGGGATTAGCAGTTAAAAATAATTTACCAATCACAATAGCAGGCCCTAGTGCTAATAAGCAATTTTTTAATTCTCATTTATGGATGTTAAATTATCCTAAATTAAACTTGGTTTTTGATACTCCTAATAGTACATTGTTAGAATTATACCACAATCACGATATATTTATTCATCCAACTATGTTAGAAGCAGGACACCCAAATTTAACAATGGTAGAAGCAGCAGCGGCTGGATTACCTATTATAGCTAATTGGGAACATTCTACTGATTTTCATGGGGCTTGGAGAGCACCTCGTGATGTATTTGATATGGAAGTAGGGTTAAAAGATATAATAAATAATTATGATTATTATAAAATTAGAGCAATAGCAACTGGTAAAGAATTAAGTTGGAAAAAAAGAACAAAAGATTTATTAGAAATTTATAAAAATTTTATATAATATGAAAGAAATTTTAATCCAAGAATATAATAATTTATCTAAATTGCTTATTAAACCTAAACCCCAATCTAATTTTTATCATATTAATTTTATTAATGGAGCCAAATTAGAAATTACAGGTAAAATAGATAAAAAATATAATATTCAATTTTACAATCAAGATACATCAGAATTACTTTTTGAAAGTGAAATTACAAATAATATGTGGACTCAATTTAATAAAACATATTATATAAACTATAATATTAAAGTAATAGAACTAGAAAATAATACTGTTGTTTTTGAGCATAAATTTAACGCAAAAAATAAAAGAGTTTATATTCATTTTGCCTCGAAGGCATTAGGAGACACTATAGCATGGTTCCCGTTTGCTGAAGAATTTAGAAAAAAACATCAATGTGAATTAATTGTTTCTACTTTCCATAATGATATGTTTAAGGAAAATTATCCAAATATTAAATTTATAACTCCTGGAGAAGAACAATTTGATTTATATGCTATGTATGAAATTGGGTGGCATTATAATAAAGATGAAAAAATAGATTATAATAAAAATATATCAGATTTTAGAAAACATGGTTTACAAAAATGTAGTAGTGAAATTTTAGGAGTTAACCAATTAGAAATTAAACCAAAATTAACATTTAAAAATACAGGATCTACAATAGAAGGAGAATATGTCGTTATAGCACCTCATGGATCAGCACATGCTAAGTATTGGAATTATAAAGGGGGATGGCAAACCGTAATAGATTATTTAAATAATAAAGGTTATAAAGTAGTAATGATAACACAAGAATTATTAGGAGACAAATGGCATGATTCTAAATTAGGTGGAACTTTAACAGGTGTTATTGATAAAACTGGAGATTATCCTTTAAGTGAAAGAGCTAATGATCTTTTAAATGCTAAAGCTTTTATAGGTATAGGAAGTGGTTTAAGTTGGGTAGCTTGGGCTTTAAAAACTCCAGTAGTAATGATATCAGGGTTTAGTGAAGCTTATAGTGAATTTAAAGATTGTGCAAGAATATCATCACCTAAAAATAAATGTTCTGGGTGTTTTAATAGAGTAAGATTAGATGCAGGAGATTGGGAATGGTGTCCAGATCATAAGGATACAGATAGAATGTTTGAATGTACTAAATCAATAACCCCAGATACAGTAATTGCTGCTGTAAACCATCAATTAGAAAAATCTCTTTGATATTTATAACAAAATTATAGAATGGCAATTAAACTTTCAAACACCGGCATAACATCAGGAGCAGTAGTTAAATCTGCTGAAGTTTCTCAATCTATAGATGCTTTTACAGGTACTATAGCCTATGATATCCAACAATCAGGCTCATTTAACCAAACAGGTTCTACCATACTATCAGGCTCAGTTTATCTACCAGACAATACCCATATAGGGATTGGTACTACACCATCCCCAACAGCTGGAGTTAAATTAGCTTTAAAAGCAAATGACTCAAGTAATGATCCAACAATCTTATTAGAAGCATTTGGTGCCTCAGATTCAGCTACTATAGGGTGGAAAAACCCTGATGTAAGGTGGAATTTAGGTTTAGATGGAGGAAGTTCAGATTCTTTTATTTTAAAAAACGATACAACAAATGCATCTCCTATTTTAGTAGATAAGCTTTCTACCAATTCTTCATTAGTACTTAGAAATGATTCAGGACTAGATATAACTCAAAGGGTAGGAATTAATTGGCCTTATGGAAATTTAGATCCAGCAACTACTATACACCATTTAAATATAAGCGGATCAGCAACGGCATCAGCTGGATTTTATGGTGATTTAATAGGAACAGCTTCTGTAACGAATAAGACTAAAGTAAATCAGATGATTTCAAATGCAACCATGCCTGTTTTAGTTATGCCTGGAGTAGTAGGTGGTAATTATGAAGATCTTATGGCTGATTCAGTATATCTTAACTTTAATAATATATCAAAAATATTAGAAACAACTGCATCATGGGCAACAGAATCAGTTTCTGCTTCTTATAGTGAAACAGCATCTTATGCCTTAACAGCTGAATCAGCAAATCCTCTTTGGTATAATGCAACTTCATTTATAACATCATCTGTAAAGGTAAGTTCATCTGTATTTCTAGGTAATCTTGAAGGTGATTTAGTAACAGCGACTGACGTATCTGCATCTAATATTATTGCAAATTCCTACTTTTCAGGAAGTTCATATACAGCTTCAAATGCTACTCAAGACGTTACTATAGGACCTAATAATATAGCTTATAATTTTGATGGAGGTACTTTTCTTCAAAATCGAAATGTAGGAGCTAGTGCCACATTAAATCTTGGAGTAGGTGGTGTTGGAGGAACAACATCTACAGGATTAATAATAAATAATAACAATGAAATCTCAATTGGTTCATCAACACCTGCTTTTAGTTACCCATTAGGATTTACAGCTGGAGAAATACATTCATATATCCAAATGCAGAATAACCACCAAAATTCTGCATCAGTATTAGCTGTAAAAGGTGCAAACGGAAGTGACGGTATTGTTTATTTAGGAGGAAATGAACTTTATGGTGGAGGTATTTTATTTCATGGTGGGAATGGAATTAGCCAAATACCATCTACATTTGGGGGTGGGAAGACATCACTATATAGAAGTAGTGCATCAGTACCCTTCCCAGTAATAGACTTCCCTACAGATAATAATCATATTACGGTAAGGACAGAAAATGATCCTCTATCTGATTCTAATTTAGATTATTTTGGTATAGGTCCTACAGGTAATATAAAACCTTGGAGAAGAACTTACATGCTTAATGGGATACTTACAACGGGTCAAGGTAATGCTGTTTCTTTAGGTGAAGTTCAATCGTCCCAATCTGGTACTTATATAATAAAATTAACTGTAGGTAAATCTAATAATCAATCCCCAACTGACGTTGGGTCCATAAAAGAAATAATACAAACCTTTTATATAGATGCATTTGGAACTCCACCACAAGCTTTATCCAGTGGAACAGCACCAGGCCCTACAACAATAGCTGAGGGATCATACGGTAGTGGAAACGTAAACATCCAAATAGCCACCATTACAAACGGTTTTCAATTCCGCGCTAATGGTAATGTAGGAGAAAATATGAACTTAAATGGTTTTGCAGAAGTAACATTTTTTCCTAATAGCATTTAATAGTTTTTTAATAATAATATAATTTTAATAACAAGTTTTAATACGTATAAAAGATGACAAAATTACAAAGTGAAGAAATCAAAAAGGTTAATGATTTAAAAAATAAGTTTAATGAAACAGTACAAGCATTAGGTAGTATTGAACTTCAACTTTTAAACATCAATTTAAAAAAGGAACAACTTAAAATGGAAGCAGTCGAAATTCAAAAAGAAGAAATAGATTTAGCTAAAGAGTTAGAGGAAAAATATGGTAGTGGAACTATTTCTTTAGAAACTGGTGAATTTTCTCCAACTAAATAGACTTTTGACAGAAAACCATATATTTATTATCAAAATATAACAATTACATAACATGGCAGAAACATTAATTTCCCCAGGAGTATTAGCAAGAGAAAACGATCAATCCCAGATTACTTCTCAACCAATACAGGCCGGCGCAGCAATAATAGGACCAACAGTAAAAGGTCAAGTAAACATTCCAAGGCTTATTACCACTTATAGTGAGTATCAAGCCAATTTTGGTACTACCTTCGAAAGCGGGTCAGCAAATCAAAAAGGTGAATATACTTTCCTAACTTCAATTTCAGCTTATAATTACTTCTCAAATGGAGGTACTTCGCTAATTGTTACTAGAGTAGCTTCAGGTTCTTTCTCACCAGCAACTTCATCTAAGATTGCTAATGATCAAGAAACAGGACAAATTTTAGCTACAACTGATTTATTAGGATCTGCCGTAGGTGGTGGAGGTGGAGATGCTACATTCTCTGGAGTACCGTCTTTTACAGGAGGTACAGGAACAGGATTAACACTTAATGCAGCTGTAACAACAGCTGGAGGTGTTAAAACAACAACAGATCAATTACTTGCTAATTTAAATGCAGGAACAAACCCAACAGATGCCGTAGATGGATCTTACACAGTTCCATTAGTTGGAGGAAATGGAACAAATTTAACAGCTTCAATTACAGTATCAGGACAAACAGTTACTTCTATTACTACCCCATTAGCAACATCAGGTTCGGGTTACGCAGCTTCAGACGCTTTAACTTTCCCAGCAGGTGCTTTATCAAATGGTCAATTACTAACAACACAAAATATATTAGGTATATCTAATGGTGCTTCTTTAGCAATAGGAGCAGGTGGTCCCGTAACTGGAGTAGCTATAACAACCGTTACTGGAGGTGCAGTACAAACAGGAACAGGAGCAACAGTTGATATAACATCAGATGGAACAAATGTTTCAGCATTAACAGTAAATGGATTAGGAACAGGATATGTTACAGCTAATGTATTAACAATTACACAAGCAGATTTAGTTACAGCTGGATTTGCAGGAGCAGCAGCAGATTTAACAATTACATTAACCCCTTCAAATGTTGAATTATCAACAGCAGGAGCTTTAACACTTGATGCTGCAGATTTATTTTACGCATTAACAACTTTAAATGCTGCTACAGAAGGTACAGGATATGAAGTTGGGGATCAATTAGTAATTGCAGGTGGTGCGATGGGTGCAAATTCATCAGCATGTACAATTACATTAGTAGATGCTAATATAGTAGATGGAAATGCATTTATATTAGAATCAATTGGTCAAGGCCAAATCATGAACAGCACAGGAGCTGAAAATTCTCAAGGTGCTTTAACAAATGGGTCAACAAATAATTTAAGATGGGAAATTTCTTCACCAAATACCTCTTCAGGTACTTTTAGTGTAGTAATTAGACAAGGTAATGATAATACAAGAGCTAAATCAGTACTTGAAAGCTTTACTAATGTATCATTAGACCCAAAAGCATCAAATTATATTTCAAGAGTAATTGGTGATCAAACACAAACAGTAAAAGGAGTTGGAACAACAGATGTTTACTTACAAACAACTGGATCTTATGCTAACGCTTCAAGATACGTAAGAGTAAAAGAAGTTAATTTTAAAACACCAGATTATTTAGATAATAGTGGACAAGCAAAACCAGAATATACAGCTTCAATACCAGTACAAGCTTCAGGAACATTTGGGGATGCAGTGGGTAGTATTTTAACAGGAACTGGAAAATATTATGATAAAATTACAGCTGATGATACTCAAGGATTAGTTGGAGATAATTATACAACTGCAATTAATTTATTAGCAAATAAAGATGATTACAAATACAACATCATCTCAACACCAGGTTTAACTCAAGCAGATTATACCTCAACAACAAACAAATTAATTGCTAATACAGAAAATAGAGGAGATAATATTGTAATATTAGATCTTGAACTATATGCTAAATCTATTACAAATGTTACTACAACAGCAGCAAGTAAAGATTCATCATATGCAGCTTCATATTGGCCTTGGTGTATGGTAACAGATCCAGATTCTGGACAAAGAGTTTGGGTACCAGCAGGAACCTTAATTCCAGGAGTTTATGCTAATAATGATAGAACAGCAGAAGCATGGTTTGCTCCTGCAGGTATTAATAGAGGTGGATTAGGTCAAGTAATTCAAGCTGAAAGAAAATTAACTCAAGCTAATAGAGATCAACTATATATTAGTAAAGTAAATCCTATTGCAACCTTCCCAGGAAGAGGAGTAGTAGTATTTGGTCAGAAAACATTACAAAATCAAGCATCAGCTTTAGATAGAGTAAATGTTAGAAGATTGTTAATTGCACTTAAAAATTATATTTCTCAACTATCTGATAATTTAGTATTTGAACAAAATACAGCAGCTACAAGAAATACATTCTTAAGTCAAGTTAATCCATATTTAGAATCAGTACAGCAAAGACAGGGTTTATACGCGTTTAAAGTTGTTATGAATGATTCAAATAATGGACCCGATGTAATTGATAGAAACGAATTAAGAGGTGCTATATACATACAACCTACTAAAACGGCTGAATTCATTTACTTAGATTTCAACATTTTACCAACTGGAGCAGAATTTCCAGCGTAAAAGTTAAAAAGTATAATATTTATAATTGAATAAAAAAAATTAAAAAAACATAAAATGGCAGTATTAGATCCAAACGAAATATTTTTCACAGCATTTGAGCCAAAGGTAGCTAATAGATTTATCATGTACGTAGATGGGTTTCCATCATACATCATTAAAGGTATTAGTGGATTAGGGTTCGCACAAGATGAAATTACATTAAACCATATCAACACTTATAGAAAAGTTAAAGGTAAGTTAAGATGGAATGACATTACGATGCAATTATTTGACCCAATCACACCTTCGGGAGCACAAGCTGTAATGGAATGGGTTAGATTACACCATGAATCAGTAACTGGTAGAGATGGTTACTCTGATTTCTATAAAAAAGATTTAACAATTGATGTGTTAGGTCCTGTAGGTGATGTTGTTTCTGAATGGATCATAAAAGGAGCATTTATCAAAGACGGATCGTTTGCTGATATGAATTGGGACACTGATGGTGAAGCTCAAAACATCGATTTAACAATTGGAATGGATTACTGCGTGTTGAATTTCTAATAAGAAATTATATATTTTTGAAAAATAGCTTGGCTTCGGTCAAGCTTTTTTTTATATTATATATGTATACATGATAATTAAGTTATAACAAATAAAATTTATATGGAAGAATTTAAACTACCTACTGAAAATGTAGAACTACCCTCAAAAGGATTATTATATCTCGAAGACAACCCACTATCTTCTGGTATGGTTGAAATAAAATATATGACTGCTAAAGAAGAAGATATTTTAACAAACCAATCATACATTAAAAAAGGAGTTGTACTAGATAAATTACTACAATCACTTATAGTCAATAAATCTATTAAATATGATGATATTATCGTAGGAGATAAAAATGCACTACTTATTGCAGCGCGTATTTTAGGGTATGGTGCAACCTATGACTTTGATTATAATGGCGAAAAACAATCAGTTGATTTATCTACATTAGAAAATGTTCAGTTCAATGAAGATTTAATTACAAAAGGAGTAAATGAGTTTGATTATGAACTCCCAAAAATTAAAGCTAAAATATCTTTTAAAATATTAGATGGAAAAGATGAAAGAGCTATTGAAAGAGAACTTCAAGGACTTAAAAAGATTAATAAGGATGCTAACCCTGAAATGTCTACTCGTTTAAAATATATTATAACAGCCATTGAGGGAAACCCCGATAGAAAATCCATTAGGGAGTTTGTAGATAATTATCTGCTAGCCCAGGATTCCAGGGCATTAAGAAACTATATTAAATTAGTTCAACCAGATGTTGATCTAACTTTTTTTCCCGACGGAAGTGATGATGACGCAATCCTCCCCATTGGACTTAACTTTTTTTGGCCTGACGCTCGATAATGCTCCTGGAGTTAGAGTAAATGTGTTTAATACAATACACGAAATTGTATTCAATGGTAAGGGTGGATATGATTGGAACACTGTGTATAACATGCCTATATGGCTACGTAAGTTTACTTTTAATAAGTTAAANAGNCACTATGATGAAGTTGAAGNAAATAGACAAAAGGCTAATAAAGGAAAAGGCACACAAATAGATTTAAACAATCCAACTAAATCCCAACCTCCAAAAAGTATATCACCCCCCTCTTACGTTTCAAAAAGAACGAAAAAATAGGTTTTTCTAATATTTATAATAAAACAAACCTATAATGGCTGATAATAGTTTAGATCCTAAAAAATACCAACAGGTAGTTGAACTTCTTAAAGAAATAAGAAGAGGTTATGAATCTCTAGGTGAAGCAAATCCTTTTACGGGTCAAACAGCACGTGAGTTTATCGATGCTATGGAAGACGCAGATGATGCTATTATTAAATTAGTTGATGGTGTAGATGATTTAGACAAGAAATTAGATAATGTTGGAAAAAATGCAAAGGGTTACTATGAAACTTTAATAGGGTTAAATGGTGCAATAAAAAAGCAAAATGAGAGTCTTAACATTACTAAAAGAGCAACTAACCAAATTCAAGGAATTGCTGAAAAATTAAAAGATGATCAGGAGGGTATTAACAGACTAAACGCTAAAGAACTTGCCCAACTCCAGCAAAAATACAAATCTCAAATTTCTAACTTTCAAATAGCTAATAAAGAAATACTTTTAGGAAAAGATGGTGAAAAATTAAATGAAGCTAATCTAAAAAAACGTTTAGCATCATTATTAGTAGCAGAAAAGATTACTGAGGGTCATGCTGATATGATAATGGAGATGCAAGCTGAATCTTCAGTTTTAACTGACATAAACCAAAAATTAGCAGATAGAACAGCAAAAGAAGAAAGTGTAAAAGAGCTTCAAGGTTTAACAAATAAAGCCCTTGAAGATGCTGGTGGGTTATTAAAGAATCTTGGTTTAGGTAATTACGCAGGTATTTTTAAAGAAATGAGTGACTCAGCTAGTAAACTAACTGAAGAGCTTTATGACCAACAACAATCATCTATAGATTTTAATAGAGAATTAAAAGATGCCCAGGAAAATGGAGAAAGATTAGACGAATCTTTAGAAGATGTAATGGGAGATGCCGATATTAAGGCAAAAGTCTTAGGTAACACATTAACAGAAGGGGCTAC
>JGI24005J15628_10001206_pt1 | contig 13965 bp, 9 predicted proteins | sample LinPmetageLP40_FD_15628 | JGI IMG/M metagenome (IMG submission 15628)
ATTTCGCTCATCGCCTTGATATCATCCTCCACATGCTCCATTACGTGGTTGCACATGGCGATGTCAAAAGTATTGTCTTCAAATGGAATCTCATGAACATCCATTTTGACCTTCGCCAAAGGTGATTCCAAATCAGCCGTGATGTACTCTTCCTTGTGCTGTTTCGCAAATGCCGGCATAAAACAAACCTCAGGTGCTATGTGAAGCATTTTTTGAGGCGCTTTGAAAAAATTGGTTTTCTCTTTCAAATATAACCAAAGTAATCTGTGCCGCTCCAAAGAAAGTGATCCAGGGCAAAGTACATTGGGTCGGGAGACTATTCGTCCATAAGGTAAGAACTTTCGATAGCCACGCCCTTCTATTGGGCAATAATATGTATCACCATAGTAGAATGGAGCAATCGCGCGAAGCACTGCATCGCTAAACAATTGCAATATCCTGCGCGGGACGAAACGAAGTAAAAAACTGATGATGTATTTCAAAATTATCTTGATTGAATTTTCAGGAGGCAAATATAAGAGAAGTAGATGATTTTAGAGGTACGTTTGTACTTTTTGAATACGGTTTACCTGCAATATCATCCCCAATTTACTGTGCGATTGTGAACATCCCTTACTATATTCGAACAGTAAAACACAGTAAAATTGGCTTGTGTACAAATACGGACACTTGGCATGATTATCGCCAAGCATCTGACCAAACCTAACCTGAGAAAATGACGGATAAGACGATTGGCAAAATACTGATAATAGATGATGATGAAGATGTGCTATTGGCTGCGAAGCTTCTATTGAAGAAACACGCACATCAGGTCATCATAGAGAAGAATCCAAAAAAGATCCCTTTCCTGCTGAACAATGATACGTATGATGTCATTCTACTCGACATGAACTTCAGTAAGGACATCACCAGCGGCAAAGAAGGCTTCTACTGGCTCAATCAGATCATGGAAAAAGATCCTAAAGCAGTGGTGATATTGATCACAGCCTACGGAGATGTAGAGATGGCTGTACGCGCACTAAAAGACGGGGCAACAGACTTTGTGCTGAAGCCCTGGCAAAATGAGAAACTCCTCGCTACCATCTCCACAGCCATCAAACTCAAACAATCGTACCGAGAAGTTGATCAATTGAAGAATGCGAAAAAGCAACTTGAAGAAGATATCAATCAACCGTTCAAGGACATCATCGGCAAAAGTCCTCAGATTAAAGAAGTATTCTCATTGATAGAGAAAGTAGCGAAGACAGATGCCAACATATTGATTTTGGGTGAAAACGGAACAGGAAAAGAGTTGATAGCACGAGCCATTCACCAGCGCTCTTTGAGAAAAGACAATGTCTTTGTAGGGGTGGATATGGGTGCGATCACAGAGACGCTTTTTGAAAGCGAACTCTTCGGTCATAAAAAAGGCTCTTTCACAGATGCCAAAGAAGACCGTGTTGGAAGGTTTGAAGTAGCTCATAAAGGCACTTTGTTCTTAGATGAAATAGGAAATCTTAGCATGCCACTTCAGTCCAAGCTACTCACTGTCCTTCAAAGTAGAGAGGTGACACGTATAGGCGACCACAAGAGTACGCCTGTTGACATCAGACTGGTGTGCGCTACTAATATGCCGCTCTACGACATGGTCAAAGACAGTGAATTCAGGCAAGACTTACTTTATCGAGTGAATACTGTTGAGATCAAACTTCCTGCGCTAAGAGAACGACTAGAAGATATTTCATTGATTGCCGAGCACTTTTTACAGCACTATGCGAAGAAATACAGAAAAGAAGTCACCAAAATAGCTCCAGACACTGTTTCAAAGCTTCAGAAATATCCTTGGCCCGGCAATATCCGAGAGTTGCAACATGCACTTGAGCGAGCCATCATTATGTCTGACAACCCAATATTGGAGGACAAAGATTTTCAATTTCTATTCCAACAAGAAGGCAATGAAGAGCTCATCACAAGCAGTTTTAATTTGGATGAAGTAGAAAAGTCGATCATTCAAAAAGCGGTGAATCTTCATGCGGGCAATATCTCAAAAGCGGCTGAAGAACTGGGGCTTACTCGTGCCTCACTGTATAGAAGACTAGAAAAACATGGGCTTTAATCTACCTCCTCATTTGCTTCGGAAGACAAGAGAAAAACGATCTAGTAAAAGTGAAAAACTATAAACAATGAAGTTTAAAAGTTTTAACGCTCAGTTAATACTCAGGGTCACCCTCATTTGCGTCAACTCCCTGATATTGACTAGCTTTCTATACACCGATAATATCGTGCCAGCCATGATTTTCGGAGCATTGCTTGGTTATCAAGGCTACTTACTAGTCAAATGGGTAACAAAAACGCGCAATACTGTTCTTGACTACCTCAAATCCATCCAATATGATGATCTGACCAATCATTACGAGGGGGAGTCAAATGAATTTATCAATCAACTTAATGAAGCCTTCACCCAAGTACTAGGAAAGCTGAAGTCCAAACGCAAGGAGCAAGAGGCAGATTATCAGTACCTCAAAAATATTGTCCATCACATTGGCATTGGCCTAATTACTTTTAACGAAGCGGGCAACGTCCAAATCATCAATACTGCTGCAAAAAAACTGCTAAAGATTGGCAATATTAACAATATCAAGTCTTTGGAAGCGGTGAGCATCCCGCTAGTCAATACCTTTTCAAGATTGACAACTGGTGGCCGTGATCTGGTGAAAATTGAGATCGGTGGTGAAATCGTCCAATTGGCTGTATATGCTATCCAGCTCACTTTGCGCAACGAGCAATATAAATTGATCTCCATTCAGAATATTCAAAATGAGCTTGAAGAAAAAGAGATGGAAGCTTGGCAAAATCTCGTAAGAGTACTTACGCATGAAATCATGAATTCGGTCACTCCGATATCTTCACTTGCGGGGACTGTCAATTCGGAACTCACAGAACAACTTGCCAATGGAAGAGATGTCAATGAAATCACCAATGAAGAGGTTGAAGAATTGCTCTTGGCAATTGGTACTATCGAAAAAAGAAGCCACGGACTCATAAGGTTTGTATCCGACTTTAGGAATCTTACACAAATTCCAATACCCAAACTATCTAAGTTCGAGATCAAAGAGATGTTGGATGAAATAGAAATTCTACTCAAAAAAGAGCTGAGAGAAAGTAATATAACATTTTCGATAAAGTGTGACCCAGAGCGTCTTGTGCTGAATGCTGACAAAGCATTGATCGAGCAGGTATTGATCAACTTGATGAAGAATGCCATTCAGGCATTTGATGAACAAACAAACAGATTGATTGAGATCACCGCGTCTTTGAATGACAAAAGCAGACCGGTAATTAGTGTCAAGGACAATGGCAATGGCATCGATGGAGAAGCATTGGAAAAAATCTTCATTCCATTCTTCACCACCAAACAGACAGGCTCGGGAATTGGGCTAAGCCTCTCCAAACAAATCATGCGCCAACATCAGGGAACTTTGGCTGTAAAGTCCAAAATGGATGAAGGTACAGAGTTTATATTACGGTTTTAGCATAAGCATCGTGTCTGCTACTCACGAATTCCTTGAAAATTATTTCTCTGGTAAAACTAAATGACTATTTGGAATATTTTATATTGCACTTTTTAGATTCCTGATCAAGTCAGGAATGACGCTTTTTATTAGTTTAGTACATTATTCCACGCAGGTGGGAATCGAACTGATTCTACTTATTTACACATTATGAACAATCATGTTTTTTAAAAACAAAGTGATGAGAAAAAGCTTTAAACTTAACATATTAGGCTTAACAATATTGATTTCTGCTTGCCAAGCGTACTATGGAGATGGGACTGTTGGAGGATCTTACTCTTATATGGAGACTCCTATTTCAGTCGAGGACGAAGTTATTTCCAAAAATTATATTGGTGCAAAATACAATAAGGACATTGCCTACTATGAAAAAGAAAAAAATGAAAGTGGCGAAATATCATTTCATCACAGTGTGTCAAAACCAAAAGTTAGCTATGCTTTTGGAGGAGGTATTTTTATGGGGAATTATAAGGTAGCAAACTTACAAGGGGAGTTGATCGAATTAAATGGTAATTACAATTATTATGGAGGAGCAATCCGGGGGAAACTAGCATATAATTGGTCAATAAATCCACACTTTCATTGGAGAATAATAGGACTTCAAGGAGTATGGCAAATTGAGAGAGGGCCATTTTATGATTTTAAAAAACGTGAAGATCTCAAATTATTGTCAGAAAGTATTAGTCTTGATATTACTAACTTTTCTTTCTATCCTTATACAGAATTAGCGGTTAAGCTTAATGACACTTTTGTTTTAACTTCTAACCTTGGTCTTGGGTATAGGCTAAACAATTATTCACTAAGTCGATTCTTTGGCCTAAACATATCCTATAAAGAAAAAGTCACCCTATGGAGTGTAGTCCAGAATGTTGACGGTGGAGTAGAGAGAGAATTCCTTGATTTATTTAATTCTCTCAATAAAGGGGATAATTCCAATATGCAATTAGGACTCAGCATATCATTCTAATGTAAAAACAGGTTTGAGATCAGATTTTCAAGCTCGTTAATTGAGAGTCTTTCATAAAATGCATCTAACCTCATTAGGCTGTTTTTTTATTCCTCACAAACTAACTACGGTAATCCCAGCACCACCATGCTCCACATGTTCATCCTTAAATGAAGTCACCTGTGGTTCTTCTTTGAGTCGTTGGCGAATCATATCTCTAAGCACTCCGTGTCCTGTGCCATGAAGGATCTTCACCTCTTGCACACCAAACATCAAAGCCTCATCTATATACTGTTCGATGATGGGTAAGATCTCATCAGCGCGTTTACCTCTGACATCTATCCGCGCATTAAAATTGGCATTCTTTTGATTGAGGCTCTTGCTATGAAGGCTTTCTGTACGTCTTTCTTTGCGTAGGCTCTTGACAGCGGTATGCAGTACTTTTTCCAAGCGACTGCGCTTGATATTGGATTTGAGTTCTCCGATTACTACTTCCAAGTCCTTGCCCTTTTCACCCACTACCTCTCCGACCACTTGCTGCCCTATCAACCTGACATAATCACCTACTGCGATTGCTCCTCCTATAACTTTCAGTTCGGGGTCTTTTTGCTCAACCTTTTCAGGCTTTACCTTATTCTTCAAAGACTCAAGTTTAGTTCTCACTTGCTTCGTCTCTTTCTTTTCCGCCTTATTTTCTTTGATATGCCGTATGGTCTTCTCTATCTCTTTGTTGGTCTCCGCCAATAACCTAGCAGCTTCTTCTTTGGCTTGATTAAGAATTTCCTTCTTTTTACCCGTGATATTTGTATTGACCTCTTCGTATTTCTCCAATTCTCGCGTCAATGATTTTTCCTTATCCTTGAGTGAGCGTTCTCGTTTGTTGACACGTAACTTATCTCGCTCCAGATCGCGAAGCAGCTTGTCCATATCAGTATGCTCTCTTCCCAGAAGTTCTTTTGCATATTCGATGACGTCCTGGGGAAGTCCTATTTTTCTAGCGATCTCCAAAGCAAATGAACTCCCCGGCTTCCCTATCTCCAACATATAGTATGGTGCCAACTTTTGCACATCAAATCGCATGGCACCATTCTGTACGCCATCGGTCGTTTCAGCAAACTGTTTGAGGTTGCTATAGTGCGTTGTGATCACACCAAAAGCACCTAAACCTACCAATTCCTTGAGTATAGACTCGGCTATGGCACCACCAAACTGTGGCTCCGTACCTGTCCCGAACTCATCGATCAGAATCAAGCTCTTTTTGGATGAGTTTTTGACTACGAATTTCATGTTCGTCAGATGGGAACTGTATGTACTCAGATCGTTTTCTATGGATTGTTCATCACCGATATCAATGAAGATGTCCTTGAAGACGCCCACTTTTGAATCGGCATCAATAGGAATCAGCAATCCACACTGCGCCATATACTGTAGCAGTCCTACCGTTTTCAAACAAACCGACTTACCTCCTGCATTCGGGCCCGAAATGAGCAATACTTTATGGGTGACATCTATGGTGATATTCAGTGGCACCACTGCTTTTTTCAGTGCTTTATGTGCGAGATATAATAGCGGATGACGGGCATTTTCCCAGTTGATCACTGGCTCTTTGGCCAAAGAAGGAAGCTCCGCCTCCAGCTCGATAGCCAGTCGTGCCTTGGCTCTAATAAAATCAATGACCCCAAGAAAGCGATATGCTCTTTCCAGAGGATCTAACTGGACGCGGATAGCATCTGTCAGTTTAGTGAGCAATTTTACAACCTCTCTACGCTCAGCATATTCGAGTTCTCTGATTTTGTTATTTCCCTCCAGCACTTCTGCGGGCTCCAAGAAAACTGTTTGTCCAGTAGCAGATTCTCCATGGATGAATCCTTTCACCTTTCTTTTATGCTCCGCATTGAGAGGAATGACCATGCGTCCATCTCGTACAGTAAGTGATGTCCCTTCGGGCACATACCCGCTATTTCGTGAAGAGCGAAAGATGGACTCCAATGTCTTGCGCAGTTGTTGATGCTCTTTGCGCATCTCTCTTCTAACAGTCGCTAAGTCAGGACTTGCGTTGTCTTTGACGACTCCATTGTCATCGATGACTGCTCCTATCTCTGCGGGCAAACTTGCATTAAGATCCAATCCCCGGCTAAGTATATGAAGTGATGGATATTGCTCTTCTTTACTATTTAGGAATCTTGCGCATGCAATCAATGTCTCAAAAGACCTTTTGATATCTATCAATTCCTGCTCTAGCAAAAAGGCGCCTTCTACCTTCGCTTTTTTCAAAGATGATGTGACATCGACATAGTTGGATGCTGGAAAAGTCTCCTTAGTGATCAGTATCTCCTTGAACTCTGCTGCCTGAAGAAGTAGCGGTCGCAGCTTGTCATATTGATTGACAAATCGAATATTATTGACATATCGGTGACCCAGAGGAGACAAACATAGCCGAAGCAGGTGTTCTCTGATCTTATCAAATCCGATCTTTTCTTCAATATTCTCTGGATATAACACGCTCTAAGATATTTTGGTAGGGATTTTTATTAATTCCTTTTCCTGCTCTAATGAGTTCAATGAGTCCTTTTCCGCTTTGTCCTTTTTGTCTTTCTCTTCCTGCGCCTCGATTTTTTGCAATCTAAAATTTAGGGTATCTAGTACCCCCTCATGAATAAGATTGAGATCACTGGGTCTATTGAGGTAGTATTGCAAACTTTCATAAAAGACTGTGTCTTTGATCACATGCTCCTCTAGCAAGTAAGCTTGGTACTGATCAAANACTTGCTGTGCACTATCACTCTTGAGTCGCAAGTCATTGACGCGTGTTTGCGCTATCTGAACATCAATCATCAAAGCGACCATTTGCTCTTTTGAGAGAATATGATCAGGCTTCTCTTCTTGACCTCCGCAGGCCATTGCTAGCACGCAACCTAGTATCCATAATTTCGTTTTCATTCGTTTGATATATGTTTGTGAAAAGCGTCCAATTGAAGATTGATAACAGTGCGCCTATCTAACTGCCATTCAAAATAAATAATTGCCTCATAAATAATTAAGCAATATTGCAGTCGCAAATTACCGCAATTTATTCTAATTTTGAAGCCCAAAAACCATTCCAATGCGGGAAATACTAAAGAAACTTAGAAAGTACGAAATACAGATACGGAAGGCCATCAACAGCCAGATGCAAGGCGATTACCGTTCGATTTTCAAAGGTTCTGGCTTGGAGTTCGATGATGTACGTGCCTATCAGTATGGAGATGATGTGCGCACCATTGACTGGAATGTATCAGCAAAAGGTCACGGGACTTTTGTGAAGACCTTCAAAGAAGACAAAGAACAGTCCGTTTTTTTCATGCTGGATGTAAGTGCATCCGAGGAGATCGGCAGTCCTGGGGAGCAAAAAATAGATATCGGAAAGGAAGTCTGTGGAGTACTTGCCCTAGCCGCAGCCAAAGAGTCAAGTCAGGTAGGCATGATTTGTTTTTCAGATCAAAGAGAGGCCTACATCAAGCCTTCGAAAGGTGTCAAGAAAGCCTATGAAATTATCTCTCGTATATTTTCACTACAACCTAAGTCCAGCAAGACAGACATCAATGATGCCTTGATCTTCACGCTCAAATCCATTCGCAAAAGAGCGGTGATATTTATTATTTCAGATTTCATAGACGAAGGATATCATGCCAACCTCAAAGCGATGGCCAAAAAGCATGATTTGATTGTGATTCAGGTATCCGATAAAAGAGAAACATTGCTACCAAAGTTGGGGATCATTCCTGTGTACGACAAGGAGAACAAGAAAATGGTGTATGTCAATACATCAGCGGGCAGCTTCAGATCAAAATTGATAGACACTTATGTAAATCAAAAAAATGCCTTGGAAACATTGTGTAAAAAACATCAAATCAACTACTTGTCTATAGACACCAATGAGGAGTATATCCCTCAATTGATCAAACTTTTCAAAATCAGAAACAAGTCCCTCAAAAGTGTATAAAAAATACTTTCAAATATTTTTCGGAGCACTTCTTTTTTCAACTGCACTTTCGGCTCAGGAGATCAGCCCTCAAGGTAAGTTTTTAGAAGATAGCGTGAAGATAGGCATGAGCATTCCTTATACCCTGTCAATCAAGTATCCTACAAGAATGGACGTGGTATTCCCAGATTCCCTGTTCGACTACAGCCCATTCGAGCTCGAAGACAAGACCTATTTCCCTACAAAATCTGACAGCACGCACAGTTACGATAGTGCCATCTATTACTTGAGCACCTTCGAAATTGACACTATCCAATTTCTGCAACTGCCCGTCTATTTTGTCAGTGGTACTGACAGCATTCCTGTCTATGCGGACAAAGATTCTGTTTTCTTAGTCGAGTTGATACCCGTGTTGCCTGACTCTATTCAGCTCAAAGAAAATACTTCCTATTTCAATGTGCCAACACAGTTCAATTATCCTTATTTACTAGTTGGTTTGGGTATATTCATTATCATCATCATCATCGTGCTGATCGTATTTGGTGGCCGAATCAAAAAATTCTTCCAAATAAGAAGAATGAAAAAACGCCACCATAAGTTCTTGGATAAATATGACCAATTGGTGGCTCTTATCAATGAGAATAGCAGCGCACTTGACAAGGAACATGCTGCCTTCGTCTGGAAAAAATATGTAGAAAAATTGGAAAAATATCCTATCACCAAGCTCACCACCAAAGAGATCACCGGGCTATTGAACCCAAGTGACGAGGTGATTGAAGCACTCCAGAATATAGACCGAGCGATCTATAGTGGCAAAAATGATAGGTCTTTGACTTCATCATTTGATGCGATGCGTAATAGTGCCATAGATAGATACAATCAAAAAACAGCAGCAATCAAGCAAAATGGATAAAACGCAAAACTATACTTTGCCGTGGTATGACTTTGAATGGTTCATGCCGAGTACTTTCACCAACTTTTCCTGGGAACAAAGTTTGATTCTTTATGGATTGCTACTTATCCCCATATTACTGATCATCAAATGGGTATTGCAGCGCACACTCAATCAAAAACTTCCTATAGCACTGCCCAAAAAAGAAATTAAAAAAAATCCAGTCACATGGCTTCGGGTGATTCCTGATATTCTGATGTTGCTGGTAGTCGGGCTGATTATTGTTGCGCTGGCAAGACCACAACGCACCAATGAGAAAGTAGATCAATGGACGGAAGGAATTGACATCATGCTCGTAGTGGATATCTCGCACTCTATGCAGATAGAGGACTTCAAACCCAACCGACTTGAGGCTGCAAAAAGAGTAGCGCTAGATTTTATCGATGGCCGATTCCAAGATCGCATCGGCATGGTCATCTTCTCTGGAGATGCATACTCTCTTTCACCATTGACAACGGACTACGACTTGCTCAAAGCGCATATAGATGATATCAATTTCGAAATGATCGAAAATCGTGGTACCGCCATCGGTAGTGCGCTAGCAGTAGCCACCAATCGAATGAGAGAATCCAAGTCTAAGTCCAAGGTACTCATACTGCTCAGTGATGGAGACAATACTGCTGGCAATATAGATCCTATCACTGCCGCAGAACTTGCAGCCGCTTATGATATCAAAACATACACGATTGCGATCGGTAAAGAAGGAAAAGTCCCCTTCGGAAAAGACTTCTTCGGCAGACCTCGCATGGTAGAAAATACCATGGACGAGACCACACTGCGAGAAATTGCGAAAATAGGCAATGGAGAATTCTACCGGGTATCAGACAATAAGGCATTGGCCAATGTATTTGCACTCATAGACAAATACGAAAAAGCAGAAATCAAGGAGAATCGATATAAGGACACCTCTGACTTTTACCAAATATACCTAAGGTGGGCGATCCTGCTGCTGCTGTTGTGGCTGGCATTTAAGTCAACATTTATCAGCAATGTTTTGCAGGATTAGAAGCTGAATTTTCACCTCTAATTACTGACATCCGACTAAATTTTTAATCTGTGTAAAATATCCCATTATTGATCAGAATTGATACTTTCCCAGTGATTTGAAAAAGNACCCCTCTTTTAGGGTTTGTCTTTCCGTTTCCGTAGGGAAGCACGAATAAATNCTATAATACGCTATACAGATCACTTTGAATTTTGAACCTTAACCTTTAAACGGACGTCAGTAACCTCTAATCTTCTTTTTGTTAAGAAGATCACATTTTATACCTTTGAGTATAATACCAACAGCTATAATACTAACCTCCATCAGAGTCCTCTTCGAGTGACTAAGGAGATTATATATTGGTTTATAGTTAAATACCTTCTTCTCTGATAAGTTGAAGCGAATCCATTCTAATGCGTGCATCACCAATGAGTGTTGTCAGCACATTTTTCTCCTCTAGTGCGGCACGAATTTCATCAGGTCTAATGGCTTTGTTTCGTTTGTATAGGTAAGCCAAACGACCAATTTCATGATCCAATGTTTGGCTCATGCGTTCGAGGCCTGCATCTATTTCTTCCTTTTGCAGTTGTTCTGCTATCTCAGTAGCCGTCTTGATCATTTCTGGAAAGATGGTATCTACCAAAGTTTCATTTTCAATGAGGTCATCTATTTTTCCTGGAATCAACTGCTTGTTGAACAAGCCTAACGGATAGTCCTCAGTTACCTCATCGCCCGAATGGTTTACCACAACACGCAAAGGTGTACTTGGTAGAAAACGATCCACATTAATTCCTTTTCTGCCGGCAGACTCAAGCACAAAAATCACTTCTAATAAAATTCCCTCTTCACCTGTACCTTTCAAGACCCCAAAACTAGCGCCCCCTGTTCCCAAGCTTAGCACCATATCCAAAGCGCCTGTCACCATGGGATGATCCCAGCTAATGAAACTTATATCTTCTCTACTCAAAGCACGTTTTCGGTCAAACGTTACCGATATTCCTGCATCGGGAATAGATGGGAACGCCTCTCTATTTGTCCTGGCTGGATGCAACAAATACGTCCTCGGTGCCAGATCTTCCATTTCAATTCCAAAGTGTTCGAATACTTTGGTCATATAAATTTCAAGACTCAAGTCTTGGTCTGCCGCTTTAATGTTTTTCACCAATTGCTCCGCCACAGAAGGTCTGAACGAATTCATTTCAAGCAACCTGTCTCGGCCATTGGCCAATGTTTGCCTCAATTCCTTTTGATAAACTGCTGTATCTGCAATTAAGACATCCAACTTTGTGCTTATATCTGTGGTAGAAGCTGCCAAAGCCATGTCTGCCAAGTGATCGTTAAACAGTTGTCCAATCTGGTTTCCACCTTCTATGTTTTCTTCAAAAGCATTTAAGCCTTCGTGAAACCAGCGAACCAATACTTCTTGCGGGCTTCCCTTCAGGTAAGGCACATGTATTTGGATGTCTTCTGTCTGTCCAATGCGGTCTAAACGACCAATACGCTGTTCCAACAGTTCTGGATGCACTGGTAAGTCGAACAACACCAAGTGATGCGCAAATTGAAAATTACGGCCTTCACTACCGATCTCAGAACACAGTAATAAACTAGCGCCATCAGCCTCAGCAAACCAAGCGGCATTTCTATCGCGCTGTACAATGGTGAGGTCTTCATGAAACACCCCTACTTTTGCACTGCTTAGCTTTTGCAAGGCTTTTTCTAAAGCCAATACTTTGGCTTTGCTTCTACAAATCAATAATACTTTGGCTGGGTTCAGCTGCGCTAGCAAAGCAACTAACCAAGTGACACGTGGGTCTTCCGAAAACCAAAACTTGGGTTTTACTTCCTTGTCCTCTAAAACCTTCTTGTAAGAGGGATTGTCAACGGCATATTCCTTCGACAAGCGTTGCACCCACTTCGCTTGATTGGTCCCTGCGGCCAAAGGAACTAGATGCGCTTTTCGAGCTGGGAAACCGCTCATAGCAGCACGTGTATTTCTAAACAACACACGCCCTGGACCATGCTGATCTAATAAGTCTTCTATTAATTGGTTTTTGGCTACAGCCCCTCCTTCTTCCACCTTGCCCATTCTTTCTTCACCAAACATGGTTTTCAGCAAAGCCTCGTCTTTATCCCTTATAGGATAGCCTAAAGACAAGTCTTCCACAATGTTGGCGATCTCCTTATGGTCTTGCGATTCGTGAATAAATGCATCATAATCGGCATATCGCTCTGGGTCTAGTAATCGCAGTCGCGCAAAATGGCTTTCTACTCCCAGCTGCTCTGGCGTTGCTGTTAATAACAACAATCCTTTCGCCACTTTACTTAAAAATTCAACCACAGCATATTCTGGGCTTACCTTCCCCAATGACCACTCTAAATGATGTGCTTCATCTACCACCAACATGTCCCAATCTGCCGAAATCGCTTGTCGCGCTCGTATCGGAGAACTTGCTAAGAACCCAGTACTGCAAATAACCAACTGGTCATCTAAGAAAGGATTTCCTTCAGGCGCACTTTCGTCTAATGCAGCACATCGCTCTTCATCAAAAATGTGGAACCATAGATTGAAACGCCTAAGAATTTCAACAAACCACTGATGAATCAATGAGTCTGGAACCAATATCAATATACGTGATGCTTGACCACTCAACAATAGACGATGCAAGATCAAACAGGCCTCAATCGTTTTACCAAGTCCTACCTGATCGGAAAGCAATACGCGTGGTGCATAACGAGAACTTACCTCATGGGCGATATATAACTGATGAGGAATAAGATCTATACGTCCACCTACAAATCCATTGATAGGCGAAATTCTACGCATGTGATCGTACCCCAATGTTTGCCTTCTTAGCGCAAATACATCTGGCGTTTCCACATCTCCAATCAACAGTCGGTCATTGACACCATGCATGATTGATACATCTCCTAAGTCGGCCTCCGACAAGGTGCCATCTCGTCCTATATACAACAACAGCTCACCATTGTCTTGCACACGCTCAATAACTAACGGACGCTTTTCTGCATCCACCACAGTATCTCCTGCCTTAAAAATTACTCTTCGCAATGGCGCATTGGCCAAAGCATACTGTCGTGTTTCACCCGCAACAGGGAAATGTATGTGTACGCGGTTCTTATTTGTTTCGACAACAACGCCTACTCCTAGCTCAGGCTCACCCTCACTTGTCCATCTTTGATCTGGAAAGAAATTCTGCATATGCTCTATTGTTTCACTCGCAATGATTACTATTCAAGAAGACATTTCCTGAAAAAAAATGCAAGGTCTTCAATTTTTAGCTGCATCAATAAGAACTGAAGACCTTTATTTTTTTTGAGGGGTGTATGAATACTTCTTTAACCTGAGTTCGATTACAGAATAGAATTCAGAGCGCATTAAGATGACTTTGTTAAGAACAACCAGAAGAGTGCGTCATTCAGAGACCAGAGTTTTAAAAAACCAGCGTAGGGAAATGACAGTATGTTTATCATTACACACTTATAAGTCATTCCGTTAGGAATCTTTACCACGATGAAAGAAACAGCAGTCTATTGTTGTGGGAAAGATTTCTC
>JGI24005J15628_10001207_pt1 | contig 13963 bp, 30 predicted proteins | sample LinPmetageLP40_FD_15628 | JGI IMG/M metagenome (IMG submission 15628)
GGACCCTTGAACATTGCACCCTTGTCGTTCTTGATGTGAACATTTCTACCATCAATCTTTACGACCTTACCCTTGACACCAGAACCACCTTTAGTGGCGTGTCCGAGGTGAACGGTATCACCGACCTTTGCTTCAATGACTTGTTCAACTTCTTCTCTCTTAAGTTCTGGTTCTAGTTTGTTCTTGCGAGCATCGAGACGAGAGAGTGCTGCAACCACGCCCTTTGCGGACTTGTTAGTTTTGGGGGAGTGTTTGCCAGTATAAAGATCACTCTGGACTTCTCCTCTTCTCTTGTGAACGTAAGAACGAAGAGTCTTCGATGAGACTTCATCAACCTGTTCTACATCTTCCTTGAAGACTTTCTTCATGCGAGGGCCTTCGTCGGTGCGTAGTATTTTACCACCATGCTTCTTCATGATCTTTGCCATCTGCTGATGCGCCCGTGTTGGACTACCGACACCTGCTCCTACTGGACCCTCTGTTCTGACCTTACCGTCACTGGTTCCAGTCGAAGATCCTAATCTTTTCTGTGAGATTTCTCGCATGAACTCTTGTGCGGTTTCTTTGTCTGCGAACTGAAACTCAAAGGATTCCGTTAGTTCGACATCTTCACCCATACGACCCCTGTAGTTTTTACCGAGGATCTTACGCATGTCGATATCAGTCTTCGCCTTTACCACACCCCTTTGTCGCTTTCGCAACTTGTCCATCTCACCCTTGTCTGCTTTCATATGACTTGGTTTGTCTGCCATTCGAGTGACACGCTGGGTGTTGTCCTTCTGTGCCTTGCTGATGTACGATCTTAAGGTTTTTACCGTGAGTTCATCAACCTGTTCAGCATCTTCGCGGGTATACTTCTTACCAATCGCCTTCTTTCTACCCTTAGTGCGGTTTGCCAACTCACGCTCTAGGTCTGCTCTGTGCTTATCAGAGACTGGTCCGAGTTTCTTTGCCTTCAAGACGTTCTTGATACCTTCGATGTCACCTCTTGCCTTATCTGCATAAGATCCGAGGGTATCGCGGTTGAGTTCGTCAACCTGCTCGACTGCTTCCATGACATCACTGACTTTCAAATATATGTCACTATCGGCATCATAATACTTTCCTGCCTTTGTATCATAGTAGAAGACTTTACCAGACTTCTTACTGCGGTATGGACCTTCGAGTCCTTCTTTCTCACGGTTGGGGTTTCTCGCACGATCGATTGGTGGAACGATAAACTTTTTCTGGTATGTCTTGTAGTGTGCCTTTGCAGACATCTCATCAACCTGTTCTACTTCTTCTCTCTTAAGTTCTGGTTCTAGTTTGTTCTTACGAGCATCAAGACGAGAGAGTGCATTAACAACTCCCCTGTTGTTTTTCTTGAGTTTAGAATCGTTATGTCCGCCATCTTCTCGGGAAAGATCCTTGACGGTTTGCTTTCGTCTCTTAGTAACATAAGACCGAAGGGTGTCTGACGAGACTTCATCAACTTGCTCGACTGACTCATACTTGCTACGGATACCATCTTTACGTTCCTGTTCAATCTGCTTGGCACGGGCTGCTTGATCCTTCCTGACCTGAGCATAATACCTCTGCATGGAAGGAGTCTTCTGTGCATCCTTCAATCCATCCTTGTGAGCAATTCCTGGCCCCATGGCCTCACCAATCTTTAGATTGAGTTTCTTATTGCTGGGATGCTGCGAACCCAAACGTCTTACGCCACTGGTTCTTGCCTTCTTGCGGTGGAGTGAATCCATTGCTCCGTGCATATCCTCGGGGGAATATGGCTTTCCATCCTTACCGCCATCCTTGCTCATACGATACTTGGTGCGGAGACGAATCTCTTCTGCCGACTTCCTTGAGTCGAACTCTGCCTCTTCTAGATCTTCGCCTGGATGATCATGCTCAACGTGATCGTAGTGTGCTTCTCCTAGATGGATCTGTAGGTCGTCCGTAGCGACTCCCTGCTCGATTCCATGCTCGAACATGACATCGTACCAGTCGATGTCACCGAACTCGTCAGGAGCAGCGTGCTGCGAGTGAATAGGGTTGCCATGTCCGAAGTCAGCGTGTTCAACATGGGTAGCACAGAAGTGAGTGCCCTTTGGATACTTGCCATGTAGTTTGGTGATTCTCTTCTTCTTTGCCTCACTGAGGTCAAGATCAATCAACTCATCGTCGATTTCGAAACCTTCGGTGTGGACGATCTTTCCGCCCTTTGCTTCGACCGAGATCTTGGCGCCCTTGTTATTGGCTTTAGAGAATGCAACAACGTCCTTTAGTTCTCCGTGTTCAGCACCACGGAAAGTATCGACTACCTTACCACCCTTAATGGCAACAACAGTAAAGGGACCATCCTTCTTACTTACCTTCAACGCTTCATCGAGATCGACTTCTTCATTGGTGGATTCCCAACTACCACCAGCGGCCTTGTAGTGCTTCGATGCCCATGCGTTAGCATAAGCAGAAGGATATACTTCAAACTTAGATTTGGCAGCAGAGATTGACTTGGTCCATAAAGCAGGATTAGTGGGTTTGTTCTTCTCGTTGAGAAGATCTTCATTAATCTGCTCATTAATCATGTCGTTTAAAAATTCTTTTGCTGATTTCATATCTCGATCTTCCTTCTTAATATTGTTTGAAACGTTGATGGGTTTATTACCCGTTCCTGGCCTATCTGTATCTGGATCTTGTGCTTTCTTACGCTTCGCAGCGTTTCCGATTGCTTTCTTTCCGCCTTGAGACCGTAGTTGTCTTGCCTTCTTAGGAGATAAGCACTTTGGTTTACCTTCACCTGGCTTAGAGTCACCACACTTACCGACTCGTTCGCCTTTAGTGTTGTATCTATCCCAACCTGCTTCTCCACCTGCGGATTGTCCGAACCACTTACCGAGTCCAGAGTTCTTATAGACCTCTTTCACAGACTCGCCAGGTGTATCTTTCTTATACTTCTTCAAGAGTTCTTTAGTTCCAAAGAACCCTGCTCCAGCGGGTTTGTCTTTTTCACTCATCTACAGTCTCCTGAATGTATGTATAAAAAATTAGGTGGCCGAAGCCACCCAATTCAAGCCTGCGTTATCTGTAAGATACGTTCTGCTTGTAATTCTACCTGTGCAGTTCTTTGTGCGCCAGGCCAATATAGATAATCCTTATCTCCGTTCTTCTTCAGATTGATCAGAAGAGGAAGAACTAACTGCTCAATCTCATTCATTTTGGCTGCAAGTAGTTCATCGTACTGTGCTTTCACGGCACCAGCACCCTCACAGGTACTATTCATTTCAACAATCAACTGAAGTTTGTCTTGAATAGCAGAAATTTGTTCTGGCGTTACTTGCTCTTCTTCGGTAACCCCACCAATGAGATCTTTTAGTTCATCTTCATTAACGGCCATAAAACCGAAAGATTGATTACTATCAAAACCATCCATAAATTCTGGATTTGTGTTGTTTGTCATTACTTAAACCTTTCTGAAATATTAGTATCAGTTTTCTCTTGCATTTCCATCCCGACTTTACCTTCACTACGATAGATGGGAGGCCCTTCTACAGTCCATTTATTATCTTTTCGCTTGAATAAGTTATAGTCAGTATTATCAGCCCACATTTCTCTACTACCGTCCACCGAAATGATAAGAATTCTATCATCCTTTACTTCTTTTATAATCACAGTTTCAAGTGTGTTGCGATTGAGTGCAAACTTTCCTGGCTTAAATTCGAGTTCCATTCATGTTCCATTTCTAGCATCCCATCTCTCGAAGAGAAATGAATACTTTTAAATACTGCTTTACACCAAGGCATACAGAGACAACAAGGCTTAGCGATTCTCATCTCGCCAAACCTGTTGAATCTAAAGTTATATAGGTGAAGGTTTTTACGCTGTTCTGTTTTCAGGAGTGCATTGAGTTCACTATGCATTTCTGAATATCGATATCCAATAGCCTTGGCAATAGGATGTGTCTTATATTGATTGGTTCCAATTGAAACAATTTCACCCTTCGAAACGATGATCGAAACGTGCTTCTTCTTTCGATCTAAGTTCATGCAAAGAGGTTTTGCAATATCAATCAGTTTTTCGGTAAACATATTTATTAGTAGAAGGCAGAGTATTGACCCACTGCTGAACAATCTGACTAGACAACTGTTCGGCTGAAATATTGTTATAAACAGCGAAGTCGATTAATGATTTGAATTTATCCTCACTCAGTGGAATGTTTACTGTAATAATTTTATCAGACATAAAATGAACCCTTTGTAAAATGAACTCCACGGGCTGGACTCGAACCAGCAACCTTGCGGTTAACAGCCGCACGCACTACCAATTGTGCTACCGTGGAAACACTGCCCTCCGAAGGAACATGGGCGGCAGGACTCGAACCTGCGACCTGCGGATTAGAAGTCCGCTGCTCTATCCAACTGAGCCACGCCCACTTCAATTATCGCAACTTCTTGCCATTACCGCAACGAGCGGTTTTAGCAGCAGCATTGCCCTTCTTCTTTTTAGAAGAACGAGGGCGTCCAACGTTCATACCACGGAACTCATCCTTTGCACGCATACTCTTAGACATTATTAATCCTTATCAGTTAGTGAGTTTAAGACCAGCGGCATCTACAAGACCCTGACCCTGCGGACCCTTGGGAACAACAAGTCCATTACCAAACTGAGAATTATAATGATTCTCAAGTTCAGGCTTAAGATCTAGAACAAACAAAACAAAGTCGTCTGGAAGATCCATACCATCATCAGCAACGTTAGTATAAGGCATATAAGGCATCAGCCCTACAGATCCTTCTCCAGTAGGAACAAGAATCACGGGACTATCAAGATGAGCAGTCCCACCTTCATTAATCGTATACTTTCCAATCAGTTCCTCACCACTCTTAAGTCGAACAAGTTTCACTTCACTCATTTTTTAGAATCCTTTTTGTTTGAGTTTTTTGTGTTTTTCTTTTTACCGAAAATCGCTTCATAGTTTTCGGCGTATTTCTTGCGGTCTACGGCTCTATACTTTGAACCCTTACCCGCTGCATGTTTATCACCCATTATTTTCACTCCATTATTATACAAGGTACAGTGAATAAGTCAAGTCATATACATATATATCGAGGAACTAACTAAAGGAATTTCTAATGGACTACTTTGGAATTAAAGCAATTGACGCAGGTGTAACGGCGACCGACAACTACAAGGCATTTTATGCGAGTACTAGTTCTAGTATTGTATTTACATCAAAAGCAGGAGATGAAATAGTAACAGTAACCGTACCAGCAGGATCAATTCTTCCTGTGTTTAGTAGAGCAACTTACCCGGCATCTACTGGTACATTTTTCGGTCTTTATTGAATTTGTGTGACCCCCGTCGCACGGAAGCCCGCTGATGACTTCACACATCGGCGGGCTTCCCTCTAATTAAAAATAGGTGTGTACCCCGAGAAAGCCGGCTGAGACTTTATCTACCTCAGCCGGCTTTCACTTTATATCAATGGGACTCAGGGCTATTGTATACCTGAAGGAAACAGAACGAACGTACAATGTCTGTAGTAATCTGTTTCCACCACTCTACACATCCCGCTAAGGATCATCTCATACAAGCATTTCTGCATCATACGGACAGGTCGCTAAACCATTTAGAGTTTGCACTATCCCCATTCGTAGAGGATTATTATGCGAGTCCCGTGCAAGGGGTAATTAGTCCCTTACAATTTTTTTCCATTTCACATCGAGAGTTTTGTCATACATCATTAGATAACGGTGCTTCCTACTTCTGTCTCGCCACTCGCCTTCGAGTCCACTCATCTTTCCTCTAGAGTGTTTAACGAAACTACCATCTTCTTGCTTGATCCAGAAATCCTTTTTAGGATCAGAGAGTCCATAGTAACCGAAGTTAGACGCCCTGTAAATAGTTCCTTCATGGAATTCTGAATCAGCATAACTTAATACTGCTCGCACTTCACAACTTTGCCGCAACTTCCGCAGACATTTTGCCACGAACCATGACGCCAGATTCCTTTCAGAACTCTGTGGTGTCGGGTGCAAACACAACCGCGAGAGTTCAAAGAGTCCTTGCTGCTCCGTTCGCTTGAGTCCGAATGCAGACTGGGCGAGTTCTGGAACTGGGAGGCCAGTGAAGATACAGACTCCAAGAGGGCCTTCAGCGGAGATGGGTTCGTCACGAAACAATCCATAGTTGTAACCACTTTTGAATCCTTTGGAATGATCCTTCAGGTAGTGGTACTTGAGAAGTAATTGTGCGGCTTCTTTCTTACCGATGGGTGAGATTGTGAAGTCACTTTTCATAAAGCGGGTGGAGAGAATCGAACTCTCATGAGCAGGTTGGAAACCTGCCGTAATGCCTTTATACGACACCCGCTATGGGGTCGGGTGGGGAGCATTCCCCACCCGACGATTTGGGTCTGATCAATTAAGATCAGAGAGAGAAGCGGTTGCCCTCGGCGTCATAGCCGTAGGTGCGGTTGCCAGGATGAACATCATCCATGAAGTAACGGGTCATACCAGTAGCGGTAGATTCGCTAGTGATTTCCCAGTTACCAAACGCTTCAACCTGCGACTTGATATCGCTAATGGTTGCTCGGAGGTTTCCGACGCCGAATCGTGACTTCGCCTCGTTGGGGGTGAGACCCTTGCCGCCGGCAAGGTAGTTCATGACGCGACGACGCTTGGTGAGAGTGTTACTAGACATTACGCTGATTCCTATTGACTGGATAAAGAAGAAGTAAGTGTTGTGCGTACCAGTCCTTCGCACTCGACTTTGTATATTGTATCCGAATCTGGTTGGTTGTCAACCCTTTGATTCGGTTTTTCTCAAAAAGTTGCGGGTGGCGAGTCCGCGTAACGCCAGGGTTTGACCTAAGATCCCTAAACTTGGATGCCTGTTGCTTGTTCCGAGAAGGTCGAACGATCTCGGGCTGAACTATAGGTCAGCGGGACTCATTTATATAAATCATATTATAAGTTAGGCTATTAGTCATCGGTCGTTACGGGATCTTAGTCATTGAGTTCGTCTCCACTTGTGAAATAGTATTATACCATACATCGACTCTTTGTCAACTCACCTGAAGAGAATCTTCCCAATTTTCTGAGAGATACCAGTTAGGCACATCGCTGTGTTTCCAAGAGGCAATTGCCTTTTTTTCTTTCAGGTAATACTGCCTATAGGCAGAAACTGCGTTCTTAGGCACTTTGCAGTAGTCAGGCATAGCCTGTGCAAATGGTGTCATCGTGAAGCAGTCTAGGATCCCTTGTGGTGCGTTCTGTTGACACCAGTCGAGGATGGTCTGGGAAGCGTGACGACGACCGTAGCGACGGGTGTACTCGTTACAGAGAGCGATCCCGTGATCAACCAACCACCAGTAGTTCGCTACCGTCTCTCTAGCCCAGATGGTACAGGGATGGTTCACCATCGTCGAGCGATAGAGGAAGTTCTCTTGGGTAGGATGAACCCATGTCCTGATCCTTCTGCCATTCTTAGACAGCCTAATTGTTTCATCTCCATTCAATACTCGATGAATGGTCGAAAGCATTTGGGCAGTTTCAAGAGGCATTTTTACCACATGCTTGTCGCACATTTGTTGTGCCGCAAGCCATGGGTTCTCAGACAGTACAAAAATGTTCATTACTATTCCGCGAGAAAGTAGGCGAGATCATGTTCACTCATGGTTTCACGAAGTCCGTCGAAGTCAACCTTATAAAAAGTCTTTCCTTCTACTTCCTGAACCTCTACGATTTTACCTACTCGTTTGCTGTTGGAATGAATTACTGATTCGTTTAGATTGTAGTTACTCATCGTTTTTTACCTTTACGCTTTGCTTTAAGATGTTCAAAGTCATGATACTTATCACGATCTAATGGAAGAAGTGCTGCTAGGGTTTTTATTATAGTAGCAAGTTCACGATAGTCAATCAGATCGAGTAGATATTTTTCATATCCAATTACCGCTGCTTCGCTGGCCTCAACAACACTCTGGACCCACTGTTTCTGATCGGGGTTCTGATCGGCTTTGTAATTCATCACTACCCTCCTTTGCAGATTCAAACAAACACGGTGTTTCCGCATCCGTCTTCTTTATATATTCCGCAGCCTCTCTGAAAATATCAGAGAGTTCATCAAGAGTATCGGCGTCGAATCCATCAACCATACTATCAGCATTAAAGTTGAAGAGACAAGCACGCCAGTTGTTGTGGTTCCTTACGAGTTCAATCCGAGGAGTACCACAACCAACATAGTCCCAAGGCAATTTAAAAGTAGGTGTAAACATTTCAATCGTTCCTTTCATCAATACGTCGGTTAAGTTCATCATAATGTTGATCGCGGCCGCGGACTAGTTCATCATAGTCTGAGGCACGATCTCGTTCAATGCGACCGATCTCATCATCACGTTCCCATTGGTTTTCTCTGTCGCGGGCCGAGACGCACATGAGAGCAATAGCAATTCCTACAAAAACGTAGAACAGATTCATTTGATCAGTCTGCTGCCCGTAAAAGGCAAGACCACCAAAGATTACGGCAAGATTAGTTGTGCTTGCAAGTTTAAACATTATATTAGTCTCCTAGTTTTTCAATGTTAGGGGTAAAGTCAATTACGGTTTGCATGTCAAAGGATCTCCAACCATTTTTTTCGATGTCCCAAACAATCAACCGATTTCCATCATTCAAGTCTTCTACTGACATCTTCTCTCGTACAAGAACTTCAGGCGTCCATGTGCAGTACATCACACGCAAAAGAGCGTTTGATTTCTTTTTAAAGATTACTCGGCAAATTCCTTCTTCAAGAGATGCAACCAATTCTTCTGGTGTATACGTTCCCATCAATTATCCTTCTTGTTTAGATTTCGCATTTTTTCACGAATGCGTTTGTTCTCGATCCGAGTCTTTTCTAGTTGTTCGTCTCGCGGGATTTGCCTTTTTGTAAAAGATCGAGCAGTTTCTCGCGGAACCCTGTTGTATTCTTTATCAGACATTATAGTTTCTCATTTCGGAAGTGGTGCTTCGTAAAAGATTTTGATACCCAATGCTCGGGCAAGAGCAAGTTCGGCGTTTGCGCCCCTACTCTTCTCCCAACCAGACATCATGTAGATTGCCGTACACTCATCACAAATAGAATCCATATCACGCTTCAAAGCAGCACGCATAAACTCATGGTCTTCGTAACAATTGTCTGGGTCAAACTCGTAAGAGGGCGAAGTAGGTTTGCCCTGTTTACGATCTAGTTCTGCTGGATTAATTACATGCCAACCCTGCTCTAGAAGGACACGGGCGCATCGATCAAAAGCAGGGTAGTTGTAGTTCTCGAACCCACGCATGGGCCCAGCGACGTAGATTGTTGGTTGTCGTTCCATCTTAAATAAACTCCAAGTGAGTCGGGGGAGACTCGAACTCCCGAAAATAACGTTATAAGCGTTACTGCTGATGCCATCCGCTTCCGACCCTCGTTTTATATATTATACACTTTGCTCGTTGAATGTCAAGCGAGTCTTCTTGTTATTTACATGACCTTCTTCGTTCTTGTTGAAGTAGTTCGACTTCTGTCGATCATCATCATGTCCCAAACGATAGTTCATTCCACTAACAGGTTCGTCAATCTTTGAACGATTACCAACATGAACAGCAATAGAAGAAATCATATGGTTAGCAATACGAATTGCCTCATTCTCATCTGTGCCTAGTGGGATATCAATATGCAGTCTATACTCACTCATCAACAATTTCCTTTCCAATGGAAGATACACGATACGCGATTTGAATAAATTCTTCTGGTGTCACTCGGGCCAAATGATTCTTACCTTTACCAAAGGGTACAGTTCCGCCATCTGAGTCTTGAACTGTAACCTGAACATTGGGTATTGAGAATAGATCTAGAAAATCATTATGGTAAGTTTCGGCTTCAACGTTAGAACAATCCTGATCCGTACCCCAAGAGGCAGTGATACTATATGAGTTATCAAAAGTTAAAACAATTGATGTACGACCACTCTGTAGTTCAACATTGAATTCACTACTCATTATCATACCTCCGTATGAACGCAACGTACGTCAGCATAATGGCAGTAGCAATTAGCAGTAGATCGTATTCTGTTTCCAAGTTAGAAAATCTCATTAGTGTTTTTAGTATTAATCATTGAAACCGCTACAAGGGTAATTATAACATGAAGCGAAAACGTGTCAAGGAATATTTGTCGTAATATTAGAACTGACTTCTGGAGCATCCTCGCTTCGCGGATTTTCACTATTCTGAAAGAAAATATCTTGACCAGCACCATTGATAATATGTTCTATCATTTTGAACTGAGGGATTTGTTTGTTAGGTTGTTTGAATTTAAACTGATCGATAAATTCTCGAATCTTTTGATCTGCTAAAATTGAACTGGTGAAATCACCGAACAAATATTCAGATATGATAGTAGGAGTCACCGACTCATCTAGAGGTGATCCGTAGTTATAACCATAACACACCCAAACACGATATACTTTTTCTAATGCCATCACATTCTCCTAGTATATTTAGACGATGGAGATTGTGCCACCACAACCATACGCCAAATCGGTTAATTCATTTATGTCGATACTGTCTTCATCATTCCAGAACAGTTCGATTGAGTGTGTGTCACCACGATGGACACCACCAGTTTCAATAATCGGGGCCGTTCCTCGAATGATATCAACGAAAGACATTTTCAGTTCATACAAAGACTGTTCAAATTTGTTTCGATCATCACGGGTAATAAAAGTAAAACCTGCTTGCATTCTATGCTCCAATAAAAAGAATCACCAGAGGGGATCTTACGATCCCCCCTGGCATATGTCACCTTCGGTTAACGCGGAAGGCGGTTTCGATCTCTCGGTAGAGAGAGTCAGTGGAACGAAGCCACTTGTTTTGGTGAGAATTGATATCGACGATGCTCGTCTTACCATTCTCGTCCGTGGCTTCGGTGATGTACCAGATGGTATCACCATGCTCCATCAGGTAAGTCACCTGAGTGTAGTGGTGCCGAACCACGGTCTTTTCAAAAACGCTAGACATGATATGTCTCCTATGCGTTTTAGTGAGGAGGAGAGAAACGTTCTCTCCATGTCTCATCCCACCCAGCAAATCTCGGATGGGTTGTTGTTCCACTTCTTACGATCCTGCTTTGGCGACTTATCTCGTCCCCAAGTCTTGGCTCGATTAGAAGGGCGTGCCTTGTCTCCACGCCATTCCTTCTTTTCGTTTTTCATACGCTTTCGACGTTCCATAGAATCCTCGAATCATCTGGGTCTGCACGAAGGGTCATGATGGCATGATAGTCATCATTACCAAGATTCTCATCGACCCACTTGTCTTCCTCTTGCTCCGTCATATCCTCGGGCATAGAAAGAAGAGTCCAGTCTCCACCAAACTTGGTGATATCTCTGAAGTAGATGTCTCGCCAAACCTTGGGCTGTCGCCTAGTTGCTTCGACTAGATTCTCTACTTCATCGAACGTCGTTTCGTTCGGGATCCACGACCAATACCGATAGCCGTACTCTTCTTCTACAAGGATTTTGAGTTCTGTTGAAATCATCATGTTTCCGTCTGGTGTGTATATCGTTGCTGTGAACATGTATGTATTATACCCTAAATCTCTCATGCGTCAAGAGCATACTCCGACATATATTCATAACCAGACTTATCCTTGAGATACTCTGTCATGTTGTCTTCCATTTGCTTTGCCATTGCTGGTGAGTTCTTGGCAGTCTCTACATCCTTGAGAAAGTAACCATCTTGAGTGAGTTCTTCCCAAGCCTGTCTGGCATGAGATTGCACAACGTCAACAACACTCTCGGTGTGGCCCATCATGAACCGAACCTTCTCGCCGTTCAGCATGTAGATGATGATTCTATAATGTTGTCCGTCATTACCACAAAGAAGGTAGGTAATGCGAGTATCCCATGTTGCTTTGTATCCTGCTTCTTCGTTCATCGTTCAATCCTCAAAAGGGCATGTCGGAGCGGAGCAGCAAATCTTCGTCCTCGCGGCGCCCCTCCTCGCGGAGGCGGCGGGCGGATTCCACGGCTTGACCATAGGTCTCAGACCACTGGTTCTCAACACTGAAGTGTTCCCGCTCCATGGCGCAGTTGCTCATGAAGATTTCCTTCGCCGCTTCCAGCGAGATCGGGGATTCGACGGTATCGTCGTTGGTTCGGACGGCGAGCATGAACTGAATGTCCACTCCGCCCAAGATGTCGATGCACCCGTTGCTGGTGATCAGGAGATCCATCACGCCAGTGACGGAAATTCGGTGTAGTACGGTATCGGTCATGGGTTTTTCTTCCTTCGTTTCCAGTTCATGATTTCCACGATGTACGGGGGCGGCGTGATGTCGGGGTTCGCGTTGAACCACTTGATGAGTTCTTTGCGGAGATCCCAGTATCGTCGGGCGTCGGAGGTATCCTGCACCTCTCGGCTTCGCTTATTGGCGGAAACGAATCTGTATCCTGTGTAACTACGCATATCACCATCCTTCGTTTGAGTCGTGGCGGGACACAGCGTCCCAAGTCGGTTCGGGCGGATCGTAGATGTAATCATCATCGTTGGAGTCGCACGAATTGTACGGCTGCTGCATCACCAGCAGATCGGAGAGATAGTCGCCGAGGTCCGCCTTGGTGTAGATCCCGTATCCCGCCCAGTGATCGAGATCATCGATGAGGAGGAAACCACCCTTGGCATCGGCGTTGATCGTCTTGATGTAGTGACGCAGATCGACGGCATCGGCAGTGGTCTGGTGGTTGTGTCGGTCGTTCATATCAGTTGTCCTCCACGAAGACACCGCGAGCAGTGCAGAAGTCTTCCCAGTTGTCCGGGTTGATAGTACTGTCCGGAGTCATGCACATGGCACGAGCAGCGTGCTCGCTGATCTCCTCCTCGATTGGCCAATCGGTGTTGACGATCATGAACACTCGCGTACCATCGTCGTCGCAGACGCAGACTTCGAGATGATTGTTGATCGGGTAGTAGTTGACGATATTGTCCATGTTCGGTTTCCGTTAGGACTCAAGAGGATTGGGGAGACTTTCTCCCACAGGTACATTATACCATAACCAGCCCCCAAGGCAACCCACTTGAGGAATATTCCCAAAATTGTGGACAACCTGTGGATAACTTTTATTGGTTATTGGACTAAAATCAAGGGTTTTCCCTTGACACTTGTTATGGGACTATGCCCCGAAGTTTTTCTTGCCATGTTTCCACCCAGGCCCGTTTTGAGAAGATGATTCCGGTGCGGAGGCGGAATTTTCATCATCATCATCAGCAGCAGCAGCATCCTGCCGATATGGTACTTTCATCTGAGTCGGCATGCCCCATTGATCCGTGATCGGCACCCACTTCCACTTTCGATCTTTTGCGATCTTCGTACGAAGCGCCTTCAGCAGTTTAATGGAATCTTCATGGCCAGTAATGACCACATCAATCTGTTCTACAATATCATGAGGATCGGCTGGCATTTTTTCTTTCAGTTGATTCTAAGAGTATTTACGCAGTTCATACAAATCATCCACCATAAAACTAGGAGGCGAACGGTCATTCCCCAGACTTCTAATGATTCACTCATTTTTCTTCTCCTGCTTTACCTTTTCGTCGCGTTCACGCTGGAGATCGCCGCTTTCGTACTTGTCACATGATGTTACCATCAATCCTCGATTCTAGAATACAATTCTTCGATTTCTTCCTCGATGTTATTTATTCTTGATTCATTTTGTGTAAGAAACCCAAGCACCATATAAATCGAGAAACCCCATGCCGTGAGGAGCAGCCACTTCCATTCCCACAACATCTGAAACATCGGATTATCATCAATCATCATCATCCATCAATCCTGTATTCTTCGAGATCGCCCTCTTCCAACTCATCACACTCATCATAGAGGTTCGAGAGTTTAGTCTCTTGATCATGGAACAATTCCATGTAGTTCGTTCGTGCCTTCTCGATTGCTTCTTCTTTGGTCATATCA
>JGI24005J15628_10001209_pt1 | contig 13955 bp, 18 predicted proteins | sample LinPmetageLP40_FD_15628 | JGI IMG/M metagenome (IMG submission 15628)
CTTTTACAGTCACAGATCATTCAGCTAAAACGACAAATTTTTCATCTAAATTTGATTTTTCTTTTGATCAATCATTTCAAAGTAACACCATCTACCTCGTAAGAGATACTTTCTTTCTTGGTACTGCCGCTTATCAATCCCAAGCCCCTTAAACACCTAAAAATTTATTTATAGAAGTCTAGTTAAAATTAATTTTTAGGAGAAGTGCTGTGCGTTTAAGATATTTATTGTTTACTTTACCAGTTTTAAGTATGAGCGTTTATGCAGATGGGGTTGGACATGTTCAATTACAACAAGTCCCAGTAACTGCTAACCCGTTAAAGTTATCGAATGATGAAATGGTAAAACCGATTCAAATTTATAATGGAGAAGAATTAAGTAGAATAAGGGGCTCGTCTCTTGGTGCTACGTTGAATGGTACTCCAGGTGTATCTAATTCTGCCTTTGGGGATGCTATCGGAAGGCCTGTCATAAGAGGTATGAGCAATAACCGTGTTCAAATCTTAAATAATGGCATTCAAATTACTGATGTTTCAGCTATGTCAGGTGATCACAGTGTCGCGATTGATACATTAGCAGCCGAGCAAATTGAAATCGTCAGAGGGCCAGCCGCAGTAATTTATGGAGGTGGCGCGACGGGTGGTGTGATTAATATCATAGATAACAGAATTCATAGTGAATATTATGAAGGCCTGATGGGCGCTTATGACCTAGGCACTGGCGGGGCTAATAATGAGCAGGCAGGTTCGTTTTTAATTGACTACGGGATCAATGACATAATGATTCATGTCGATGGTTACGATCGTTCCAGTAAAAACTTGAATATTCCAGGTCTATCAGTGTCCAAATATTTGAATGAGGCTGAACCAGAGGAGTACCCAAGAGATAAATTTGGTGATGACACATTAGTTAATTCATATGTTAAAAGCGAAGGAGGATCAGTTGGTGTTTCTAAAATTACCGACCAAGGTTACACAGGTTTTTCTTATACAAAACACCAAATGGAATATGGGATTCCGATCGAAGATGGTGCTTATATTGACATGAATGTAGATAAGTATGACTTTAAAATGGAAAGAAAAGATATAGCAACACATATCGATAATTTTAAGTTTGCAGTTAATTGGACTGACTACTATCACAAAGAAGTAGAGCCGGAAGGGGATATCGGGACAGATTTTATTGATAAACAATTGGAAGGAAAAGTCGAATTTGCCCACTCATTTTTTAACACACCCGGTGTAGTTGGAATTGATGCAGGTCAGGGAAGGTTCTCGAAGGATGCAGGTAAACCTTTGATTGCAAATAACCAAAATAAAGACATCGCTATCTATTTCCTTGAAGATTTTAATTTCTACGATCACACAGTAAGTTTTGGATTTAGGCAAGGCTATACGAAATATGATGCTAATAGCTTCACTAGTGATAATGGAGCAGCTGAACCAGGCGGTGAAGAAAGTGAAACAACCTTTGATGCATCAGAAGAGGATTTTAATACTACCAATGCATCTATTGGGTCTATTTTTAATTTAAATCCAAATTTGTCTCTATCGGTTAATTTGAGTCACATAGAGAGAGCGCCTGCGATGAATGAGCTCTATATTTATGGTGAGCATCATGCAACAGAGACCATCGAACAAGGTGATAGGAATTTAAAGAAAGAGAAATCGAATGGAATTGATACAATAATTACATGGCAGGATGGAAAAAATATGTTGTCTTTTAGTCCATTTTACACACGCTTTGATGACTATATTGCTGAAATCAATACTGGTACTGTTCAATATCATGAGCATGAAGGTGAAGAAGAAGCATTACCCGTCTATCAATATCAAAGTGTCCCAGCAGATTTTTATGGGTATGAATTTGAGGGAAGCAGAAAAATAACTACAAATTACACTGCAGATGTTTGGGGTGACTATGTTCGCGGCAAAAATAGAGATGGAGGAAATTTACCATTAATGCCAGCAATGAGAATTGGAACAGGCCATAACTATCAATGGAACAGATTCAATGCAGGGGTAGAAGGCATGTACGTTTTTGAGCAAGATAAGCTTGCTGAAAATGAATATAAGACTGATGATTACATTGATATGTCTGCTTATGTAAGTTATGCACTACCTGTAGAAGCTAATATTATTCTTTCTGTAAAGGGTACTAATTTACTTGATAGAACACAAAGAGAGAGTACATCGATTTTAAAAGATAAAACTCCATTAGGTTCGCGTGCTGTGATATTTGGTATGACCGGTACCTTTTAGTAAAAAGTAAGTTTTAAAACTCCCCCTTAAAAAGGGGAGTCTTTCTTAAAACATATTTTAGGTAAAGGGCTTATTCATCGCTCCCATCAATTGTCCGATCAAGCATCTCGACTAATTCTTACAATTGACTTTATCGATGATTAAGTGAGATTATAAAAAAATATTAATTTTTTAAGTATCTTATGAGTAAATATACCAACGCCTTAGTTAACCTATCTTACGTATCAGGTATGGCTACTTTAATCATTGGGTTAGTTGACAGAAAAATGCGCTTTATGGATGTCAGCGATATCCAATGGATTATTCTTTCTCTTGTGTTGGGTATTTTTTTACCAATATTACTAAATGCACTTTTCTTTAAAAAGTTTTCAATGCACTTTTGGAATAAATTTAATTAACTCTAAATTATTTAGTAAGGCGCTCATTCACATCCGCAGCAAAACCTTCATAAGTTCTTAAAGCGGTAACATCTACTTTTACATGCTGACCCATTCTTTTCATAATAGGTAGGTCTAGTAGGATCTGATCAAGCATTTCCATGCTTTCAACATTAACAATAGCAATCACACGACGATCGCCAACGGCTTTCCATAGATCAACGACAACACCTGCTTCTTTTGCACCAACGGCTGCTTTTGCCTCTTCAGACCATATGTCAAAGAGGTCGTTTTGTGACATTTCTGCTGAATATTCAACACGAAAATCTAAATGAAATAGCATTTTTTTCCTTTATTAAAATTTATTTAGTTTTTAATCAATTAATTCATAAAAGCTGCATAAGAAGCTGTATTTTTTTACATCTATCTCTTCAACTGCACCGGCATCTTTTTCACCACCATCAATTTCAACTTCTACGCAGGCACCTACCTTTGCGTTACCATCCTCTTCATCAATTTCTGTTTCACTTGTGACCTGGTAAGACTTACCATCAATGACCCATTCACCCTCAAATGAATTCTCAGGCATGCTTTCTATTTTTCCATAAAACTCTTCATCTGCAAAAGCACTACTCATAAACCCTAATAAAAATAACAATGATAAAATTTTTCTCATGACGTTTCTCCATATTCTAATTTGGAGAGTATACCCGAAATGTTTTAAAGAAAAATTTACGTTTACAAAGCTTTAAAATAAAAAAATTTAGGTGGTAGAATAAAATTTTAATGAAAATAAAAAAGACATGATTGAATTCTCTGAAGTTGCAACGGTAATTCAACTGGCCGTTGCCCCTGCATTTTTGCTCACGGGCATAGGAGCTATTTTGGCTGTTATGTCGACAAGACTTTCAAGAATTGTGGATCGATATAGAATTTTAAATGAGGGGCCAAAAAAACTTAATATGGATCACAAGAGGGAAATAGAGTATTTAATTAAACGCTCTAAGTGGACTCATTGGGCGATTGCATTAACTACTGTATCCGCTCTATTTGTTTGTGTATTGATTGCTATGATTTTCATTGCCACCGAAGTAAGCTTTAACTTTGACCAGCTGATTACCATCTTATTTATTTTAGCAATGGCTTTTTTAGTTTTTGGTTTATTGAGTTTCTTAAAAGAAGTTGATCTGTCAAAAGGCGTGATTAAATTTTAAGTAGTATAAAATTATTTAAAAAAACGATTTGTTTCAGATTTAAGAATTTTGACTAGTAATAGAATTCCAATTAAGTTGGGAATGACCATCATGCCGTTCATCACATCTGAAAAATTCCAAACAAAGGCCAGGCTCATGGTGGAGCCTACAAATATTAGAAGTGAAAAGATCACTTTATAAAAGTTAACCAACTGAACACCAAACAAATACTCGATAGCCTTCTCCCCATAATAACTCCAACCGATAAGAGTTGAAAAAGCAAAAAGGGCAGAGCAAATAGCAACAATCGTTGCCCCGGTATTACCTAATGTAGCCGCAATACTTCTAGCAGTTAAATCGGCAGCACTGATATCCTCGGTCCATACATCTGTCGTTAAAATAACTAAGGCAGTGAGTGTGCAAACAATGATCGTATCAATAAATGTCCCTGTCATGCTTACCAATGCTTGCCTAACAGGATCGTTTGTTTTAGCCGCTGCTGCAACAATTGGTGCTGACCCAAGTCCTGCCTCATTAGAAAATAGACCACGCGCAACCCCAAAGCGAATAGCAGCAGCAAGTGTCGCTCCCACAAAACCCCCTGTTGCCGCATGCCCATTAAATGCATGACTAAAGATCAATGAAAAAGCACTTGGTATCTCTTCAAATCTAATTACCAAAACAAGCAAAACAGTCCCGACGTAAAGAAGGATCATGAATGGAACAAAAAATGAGGCAAACCTGCCGATAGACTTTATACCCCCGACGATTACTAATCCAGCAAGTATTGCTAATACGGCACCTGTCCACATGGTAGGAATATCAAAAACATTTAGAAAAATAGAGGCAGTGGCATTTGCTTGAACCATATTACCTGCACCAAAAGCCGCTAAGAAAGTGCATACGGCGAAAACAGAACCTAACCAAGGTAAGCCAGCACCTTTGGCAATGTAATACATTGGGCCACCCCTCATCCCATTAGGACCTTTTTCACGATACTTAACAGCCAATAGAGCCTCTGAGTATTTTGTTGACATGCCAAAAAGCGCTGTCAGCCACATCCAAAAAATGGCACCAGGTCCTCCTAATGTAATGGCTGTGGCAACACCAACAATATTACCAATTCCTACTGTTGCCGCGAGTGCTGTCATCAATGTAGAAAAATGAGAAATGTCACCATCCTGATCAGATTTACTAAATACAATTTTAAAGGCGAGCGGGAGTGTTCTGAATTGTATCCCTTTTAGTTGAAACGTTAAGAAGATGTGCGTGCCAAATAAAAGGATTAGTAAAGGAGCTCCCCACATCCATCCAGCTAACTGACTTACAAATGATTCTATAGTTTGGAGCATAGTTTTGAATTAAAAAATATATATGAATATAAAGATAACATAATTAAATTTTCTTTAAATACATCCTGACAAATTTTATTTTCAGCGTCTACCAATCAAGCTTTTAAATTCAAGGAAGATGATATGCGGCTAGATGAAAAAAAATTTCAAACAGGAGAAATACCACAAAAGATTCAACATATTCTTCTTAATTTTGGTGAAAAGCAGAAGATTGGCATTTCAGAATATCTTAGGACATTTAATCAATGTTCCCTTAGAAGTATAACTGAACATATGGATGAGACTTCTCTTTCAGAAATTAAACGCTATTTAGGTTGCTATTTAATTCACTCTAAAAATAAAAAAGTCATCATCACCTCGGGTCAAATAATTTAAAAATTTATCGCAGAGAAATACTTCCTCCTGTTTTTCTTCTGCCGCCGGGCTAGTGCGAAAATCTAGCCACCAATTAAAAGGGAGTAATGCTAAATGAATAAAAGAAATATTATTTTAATAATGATATTTTGCTTAATGGGTAATATCATTCAAGCTAAAAATCTTGAATCTAGTGAATTAGAGAGTAATGTTCCACCCAAAAAAATTGATATATATGAAGATTGGGAAGTTGACAGATACAACAACATAGTTCGCTATAGCACGCACGGTAGCATAGTCCATGGACATCGTTTTGGGTGGATAAAAAAGGCGGGTAATTGCGATACGGATATCCTTGCCACTACTATATCTACTAAAAAAATTAATAAAGAACGTCTTTATGATTTCAAGGGAGAGAGTATTGATTTAAGAATCAATTTTCCACAGGCGGAAGGTGAAGACCCAGCGATTATTAATACAGATTTAATTGGTGTATTTGATTTCGCCACACTAAAAATAGCTTTCTTTGGAAATTTTGTTCAAGGACAGATGTTTGATTCGTTAATGGCATATTTCAATACAATAAAGGTTGAAATTACCAACCCTCACAAAATTTATTTCGATATCCCATCAGATGAATACAGTCTAAATGGATACGTGGCAGCTAAATTAAAAGCAAAGGAATTATGCGAAGAGATTGTCAAAACAACAAGTCTATGAATAATAAATAAAGTGGTGTAGTTTACTTAGAGGGGGAAGTAAATGACTAAAGAAAAGCTATCAAAACGAAATCAGGCAACTGAAATTATTCAATTGCTTAGGGAAGGTCGTAATGATCGAGCTTTGAGGCTTTTTGAGAAATATGGATTTAGAAAGGAGTTTATCGGTTTCGCAATGAAGAGGAATATTAATTATGATGATGCGAGTGACTTAGTGCAAAAATTTACAATTGATAAGCTTTATATGAAATCAAATTCCATAAAAAATATTGAATTTGCTAGAACGTGGATGTACCGCGTCTTTAGTAATATGGTAAATGATCAGGGCAGGATGTTAAAGAAAAATAGAGAGGTTCCTTTAGATGAAGATAGGGATCAATCTCAAGCATCAAAAATATCGGATGAGAAAAGCCAGACGCGCTCTGGTTGCGTTCAAGAACAATTGACAAAATTTCGTGAAGCTGAACCAAAAAGGGCAGAAGTATTGGATTATATTTTACTAAACAAAAGCACTGAAGAGATCAGATTAATTATTGGAAGATCGTACGGTGCTACAAGAGAATATATGAGTCAATGTAGGAAAAAATTTAGATCATTTACAGAGATATGCAATGAAATTGAAGAGTAAATAAGATGAAAAATAAAGAACAAAAGATACTTCAGGATTGGATTAATACACTCCAAGGTAATGAAGTGAGCGGGATAGATTCTGAAACAAGGCTCGAGGCTCGCCTTTTAAGAAATGCTTGGATTGCTGAAAACAAAAGAATTGAAAATGAAATACCTGACCAGGATGATGTTTTTTACCAAAATGTGAGAGAGGCTATTGCGAAGAGAGAGGCGAATAAGCCCTCCAAAGATCTATGGGCGTCTTTTTTTGAAAATAAATTTAAAGCATTTCTAATTATTATTCTTGGGACAGGTTTCGTCTACGCCTCAAAAAAAACTTATGACGGAGTTGTATCCGTTGCAAATGAATTAAATCATATTATTCTGGCAAAAGAGACTGGCAACGAAACGATAAATAATAAAACTAACGATAAAGATTTTTGGAACGAACATTTTGATAAACATGGAGGATTTACAGGCTTCTGGTCTCGATATACCCCTGGAGAAGGTGAGAAAATATTACCTGTAAATATGGATGACAACCTATGTTCTTATAATGCAACCTTAAGCCTTGAGAATTGTTTGGCATTAGCAAATCAATATGATTCAAATGCCAGATTTAATCTGGGCCTTATGTATGAACTTGGTGTTAATGTTGACCAAAGCTACGTCCAGGCATTTGAGTGGTATAAAAAATCATCCTCACTAGGAAATGAGGACGCAAGATCGAACATGGAGTATTTAATTAAAAAAGGGTTAGTTTATTAAATTTTAGAATTATATTCCTGACAATTACCTTTATTTTCGTCTACCTAATATATAAATAAATATTTAAAAGGTAGGTTATGAAAATTAAAAGTTTGTGCTTAACGTTTTTTTTATTAGTAATGTTTTCCTCACTCGGTTATTCTCAGGAGAAATGCCAAGATGGTGACTTTTGGCAAACATGGTTTGAAGAAAGTCAATTTATTGGCTTTGGAAAGCTACCGACGACAAATCAAATTGGAAATGCTCAATTAGATAAAGCTAATCAGTATTATCTCGGTAACAATTTAAATAAAGATTACTCAAAAGCCTTAGAGCTTTACAAAAAAGCAGCAAGTAATGGTATAGATGAGGCTAATTTTAGTCTTGGCTTGATGCATCATTATGGCAAAGGTAAACTGATTAGTTATGAGGAGGCTTATGATTACTACTATAAATCAGCTATAAATAATAATTCTGAAGCTCAATTTAATCTTGGCTTAATGGAAAGATATGGGCTGGGTAGACCCATAAATTTAGAGAATGCATTTGATTGGTTTAAAAAATCTTCTCGACAGCAAGTATCTAAAAATAAATATCAATGTGAAGCACTTAGAGTAGGTCTTGTTGAAGCTCAATATAATTTAGCGCAAATGTATCACTATGGTCTTGGTACTCAAAAAAATCTAACTTATGCGGCAATGTTATATGAGATAGCAGCAGAAAAAGGTATGAAAGAGGCTCAATTTAATATCGCACAAATTTTGCATTATGGCCCTGATGAATTTCTTAACCATGAAAAGGCTTATGATTGGTATCAAAAAGCTGCAAATCAAAACTTACTCGAGGCCGAATTTAATCTTGGCCTAATGCATCAATATGGCCGTGGCACCTTTCAAGATTATGTATTGGCAAGGCAACATTATCTCAAGGCAGTTCAGGCTGAAATAGCCGAGGCTGAGCTAAATCTTGGTTTTTTATATTATTACGGCCTTGGGGTACCAGTAAATTCTTCCATTGCATTTGAATACTTTATAACTGCCTCCAAAAAAGACTTACCCCAGGCACATTACCATCTCGGGTTGATTTATAAGGATGGAAATGGAGTCCAAAAAGATAATCTAGTAGCAAGTCAATGGTTTAAAAGAGCCTCCTCTTTGGGTGTTATTGAAGCAACATCGATGATTAAAGAGATCTCAATGCGGAAATCTAAAGTAGAAATAGAGGCAACAAGAAAAGGTACAGCATCATGATAAAAAATTATCTAATAAAAGGTATGATTATTTTATTTGCTGCCGCCACTCTTTTTCTTATCCTGGAACAAAAGGTTGATGAAAGAATTGCAATAATGCAAAAAATAAACAACAACCAAACAACATAATTTCACTCTTATGTTGATGCACAAGATGTATAATAATTTATTAAAATAGGAATTTTTATGAGCTTAGAAAAAAGACAAATTGATATTGGTATTAATGATGCTGATAGACAACAAATTGCTGAAGGACTTTCAAAACTCTTAGCAGATACGTATACACTTTATCTAAACACGCATAATTTTCATTGGAATGTGACAGGCCCAATGTTCAATACTTTGCATTTAATGTTTATGGATCAATATACCGAGTTGTGGAATTCGGTTGATGTCATCGCAGAAAGAATTCGAGCTTTAGATCATTTTGCGATTGGTTCATATAAAGATTTTTCTCAATATTCATCAGTTAAAGATGCACCGTCAAATCCTCCGAAGGCAGAGGAAATGATCGCACTTTTAGTTGAAGGACATGAGACCGTAATTAAGACTATCCGAAGTATATATGGATTAGTTGGAACTGCTAGTGATCAGGCTTCAGAAGATATGTTGACACAAAGACTAAATGTTCATGAAAAAAATGCGTGGATGCTCAGAAGCCTTCTAGAAAAGTAAATCTAAGTAAATTGAAGCTAAAATTTAGATAACATATCTTAAAATAATTAATGAAAAAAATAATAGATATTAATAATCCTGAGAATGATCAGTTTCTAGACATTATGAAAGAGCTGATGGAAACCTCAGAGCTTAAAAAAATAATGCCAGCGATTTCTATGTTCGGAAGTGCAAGAACAAAACATAAAGATAAGTATTACCTGATGGCCGAGGATGTTGCATACGATTTATCTAACTTAGGATTTTCTATTATTTCGGGGGGTGGCCCAGGGATCATGGAGGCAATTAATAAAGGTGCCTATCGTGGTAAATCTAATAGCATTGGCCTAAATATTATTTTGCCACATGAACAAGAACCAAATAGTTATCAAGATATTAGTTTTAATTTCAAATACTTTTTTACGAGAAAAGTGATGTTTGTTAAATACGCATCAGCATATGTTGTCTTCCCAGGGGGATTTGGAACACTTGATGAACTATTTGAGGTGATGACTTTGATGCAGACTGGAAAAATACAACAATTTCCAATTATTTTGGTGGGTAAAGAATTCTGGTCAGATTCGTTGGCATGGATAAAAAATGAATTATTAGGGAATAAACTAGTTGGAGATGAAGATTTAGATTTAATTCAGCTAGTCGACAACAAAGAAGATATTAAGCAGTGCATTGAAGATTTTTATACAAGTGAGGGTAATAATTATTGCCTAATTGAACACAAGAACTTGCTGTAGGAACCTATCCTACCAACGTCGTAAAAAGATAGGTAAAAAAGATTATTAGATGGATAATTCCTTGCAAAGCATTTGTTTTTCCCAAGGATAGCGTTATCAATCCAACAAACACGGTAAGAAAAAGGAGCAACATACTTAGTGGAGGAATTCCTAAACTGAGTGGTAAATTAAAATAGATTGAAATCCCTGCAACAGCTGGGATAGTAAGTCCAATACTTGCAATTGCTGATCCAAGAGCTAAGTTTATACTCGATTGAAGTCGATTTTCACGGGCAGCTCTTATGGCAGCAAGGCTCTCAGGGAGGAGAACAATAGCGGCAATAATAATTCCTACCATTGCTTTTGGTGCATCTACTTTCAGAACCCAATCTTCAATGGTAGGGCTAAGTAGCTTTGCTAAGCTAACTACTATCAATAGCGAGAGAAATAACAGAACTCCATTCATTATTAAATTGTTATTAGGTTTTATAAAGGAGATTTTAGAGTTTATTTTTTTTGGAGATAATAAAAAATATTCTCGATGAGTTATTGTTTGAAAAGCAATAAAAGCACAATAGAGTATTAGTGATGAAACACCGGCAAAAATTAACTGACTTGTTGAGAATGTTGGTCCTGGCGTACTTACTGTAAAAATTGGTAAGACAAGGCTAAAGGTTACCAATACAACCAGAACAGCTAAAGCAGTATGTGTACCTGCTGATTTGAAAAGTCAATTCACGATGGCGTAACCCCCCTAAAAAAATGCATGAGCCAATCACACCATTTCCTATGATCATAACTGCAGCAAAAACAGTATCTCTAGCAATAAATTCTGATCCATCAATTCCAGATAGCATCATCGAAACAATCAGAGCGACTTCAATAATAGTGATACAAATTGCAAGGATGAGTGATCCAAATGGCTCACCAACTTTAACAGCAATTTTTTCTGCGAAGTGAACGGCACCTAAAATTACAAAAATTAGTAGCAAAAATAGCGATGTTAAAAAAAAGGGATTACTTATAAAATTTTCCATATTAGAATGATATTAAATTATTTTTATGAATAAATCTTAAATTAACATTTGGAATAAATAAAAATTAACAACCCATTAAAAAGTGAAGTGAAATTAATTGTCAGGAAGGAGCTTTTTGAGGTGAGTTTTTATGGGAATTGGACAACAAGATCATCTAGCTCGGGAGTAGAAGAATTACTTTTGAGGCTAGATAATCATCCAAAGATTAAAAAGTTAACTTTNTCTACAAAAAAATTAGATGATTGGGATAGCTTTTTTATGGCTCAATTAATACTTATCATGGATTTTGCTAAGAGAAAAAAAATAACTATTGATACCAAATCTCTTCCGAAAGGTATTCAAGGCCTTCTAGACCTCGCTTATTCTGTTCCAGAAAGAGAGGGGGCAAGAAAACAAAAGAAAAAAACCTCCTGGATTGAATTAATTGGTAATAGCTTNTTGAGTGCGAAAGTTGAACTAAAAAATTTAGTNACTTTTCTTGGCGACCTNATTCAAAGCTCATTTTCTCTAATTAAAGGAACAGGCCGTTTTCGTTTTGTTGATTTGATGACGTACATACAGGATTGTGGGCCTGCATCATTACCTATCGTGAGTTTAATTAGTTTTTTAGTAGGCTTGATATTAGCATTTGTAGGTGCACTTCAATTGTCATTATTTGGGGCTCAAATGTATCTTGCCGATCTCGTTGGATTGGGTATGACGCGGGAAATGGGTGCACTCATGGTGGGTATTATAATGGCTGGGCGAACGGGGGCCTCATACGCTGCACAGATAGGTACGATGAACGTAAATAGTGAGATAGATGCTTTAAAAACGATGGGATTTAATCCTATGGAATTTTTAGTGATGCCACGCATGTTGGCATTAATTTTAGTGATGCCACTGCTATGTCTCTATGCTGACTTCATGGGTATGTTAGGAGGAGCTGCTGTAGCCATAGGTTTATTTGATATTTCCTCGACAGAATATTGGACGAGAACTGAATTGGCTGTCCAGCTTAAGGATGTGCTAGTTGGTTTATTTAAAGCATCAATTTTTGGAATATTAATTGCCTATTCGGGTTGTATTAGAGGTATGCAGTGTGGTCGTAGTGCTTCAGCAGTTGGTGATGCTGCAACATCTGCGGTAGTTACTGGAATTATTTTCATCGTTATTTCTGATTCACTCATAACGATATTATTTAATCAGATTGGAATATAAGTAAAATGATTCAAGCTTGTATTACGATAAAAAAAATGACCATGGCCTATGGTGACTTTATCATTCAGAGAGATTTAGATTTTAAAATAAATCAAGGTGATATATTTGTAATAATGGGTGGAAGTGGTTGTGGTAAAAGCACATTGATGATGCATCTGATTGGAATGATTGTTCCTTCAAAGGGCGATATTTACTATGGTAAGGAAAATTTGTGGGGCTCTAATGCTTCAAATCAGAGATTGTTGCTAAATAAAACTGGAGTTCTTTTTCAAAGCGGCGCTTTGTTAAGCTCGATGACATTAGGTGAAAATATTTCCTTACCTATTGCAGAACATACGGAGTTAAATAAAAAGAATATTCAAGAAATTGTAGACTACAAACTCTCCCTTGTGGGCTTAGCAGGCTTTAGTGATTTTTACCCTTCAGAAATTAGTGGAGGCATGCAAAAGAGGGCGGGGCTAGCAAGAGCGATGGCGCTAGATCCTGAAATTTTGTTTTTTGACGAGCCGTCAGCGGGTCTTGATCCGATAAGTTCTAAATTACTTGATGATTTGATTTTGAGTTTGAGGGATAATTTAAATGCTACTATAGTGATGGTAACTCATGAGCTAGCAAGTATATTTGCAATCGGGAGTAATTCGGTTTTTCTTGATCCAGAGTCTAAAACAATGATAGCTGAGGGTGACCCAAAGAAATTATTAAAGACATCTAAAGATGAGAGAGTAATTAAATTTTTATCAAGAAGTAAAAAAAAATGAGAATATTTAATTTATGAGTAAGCAAGTAAGCCCCACTTTAATTGGTTCTTTTTTTCTTGCCGCCTTAGGACTTGTGATTATCGCAATAATGATGTTTGGTGGTGGTAATTATTTTGAAAAAAAAGATCAATTTGTTTTATTTTTTCATGAAGAAAATAACTTAAATGGTTTGAATGTGGGTGCTCCTGTAAAGCTTGAGGGAGTTCAGATAGGTGAAGTAAAAGAGGTCGCACTTTTGTTTGATGATAAAACTTTGGAAGTAATTAAGCCAGTTGTCATTGAGTTAGATTATAAAAATATTCTTGATGATGAAACAGATGAAGGCTTTGACCCAAAAGCAGAAGGCAAAGAGAAAGAAGTTTCTATAAAGAATTTAATAAAAAAAGGACTAAAGGCACAATTAAAAACACAAAGTATGTTGACAGGCTTGTTATATATTGAGTTTCAATTTACACCTAGTGATGAGATAGTTATGACGGGTATAAAGTTTCGCAAACTAAAAGAGCTTCCTACAACAACTAATGCGACTGAAGACCTTAAAAGAGAGGCTCAGAAGGTTGTAGATAGAATTGGAAAACTGCCTTTAGAACAAATCGTGGAAGATTTAGCAGTCAATATGCATGAGATAAAGGTTATTTTGACATCACAGTCACTTAAAGAAGATCGTCAGGGGGTGAACCAATCAATCAAAGAAATGGAAAAATTATTAACTAA
>JGI24005J15628_10001216_pt1 | contig 13919 bp, 13 predicted proteins | sample LinPmetageLP40_FD_15628 | JGI IMG/M metagenome (IMG submission 15628)
GCAATCTCCACTGCAATAGCCTCCTCCCTACTCAAGGATTTAGACAATGTAGATCGCGAGACACCTGATATTGGGGCTTATGAGTGGGTAGGGGAGTAACGATTGGGCTATAATCTGTGGCCGTTTTATAATCACAACACTATCCGCCCAAGATAAAGATAGTGAAAAGCAGAAAACTATCAGTCACCTGCCAACCGGCAATGGATTATAGCCTCGTGTTGTACGCTTTTATGGTTTCTGAAATGGTTTATTAATGTCTCCATGAACTTTCTCATGGTAGTCATACAATTCCTTGATTGCGTCCCTATATCCTTTAAAGGCATCAAATGTAAATGATAATGATTTTATTGGTTTGTTGTGTGTTTTTTGATACACTTTATACCACGAATAAGTCGTTGACTTGTGAGTTTTGAAATCTGACTTTGTCAATATTCTAATCAAATCTGTACTAAGGTGTGGCATCAACGATTCAAGTTTTAATAAATAATTGTGATGCTTGTCGTATATATAATCGAAAAAGTCAAACCAATCAGCTTGTCGAATACTTACTCCCATTGCCAATGGGGCGTCAGTGTTCGGGTTAGTGTATTCAAATATCTCTTTCAGGTGTTCGTCTGTTGGAAAAACCTTTTTGTCTGATTGGCCTTTTTGCAGGGCATAAATGAGCATCCTATAATTAAAATACATTAAACTTATTGATTTTGAAACAAACCCTTCAATGTTATCTGTATCATGTTTTCTTTTGATATATACTACTAAATAATAGAATATGAATGAACCAATATAAGCGTAACAGAGACGAATTAATATCCTATTGATTTTCACCCCCGTTCCATTAATTAATTCAGTAAAGTGAAATGGCGAAAATTCTATAAATAGCAGCAGAGAAAATGCGAAGAAGAAAAGAAGTCTTAAGTATTTAAATGCCATTTCAGCTGGGTTTGAAATCTGGTTCGAATTGCGTACAACATTCGCTAAACGCAATTGCTGATATACGCTATTATATAAACGAATCTAACCACTTTTTCATAGTTCGCTATAATCACTGGGTAAAATCTTAATGACATTCTTACCTTTAAGAATGGATTACGAAGGAACATTAGCTTATTCTGTAACCATTTCCAATACCCCAAGTATATAGGTCCGAAAACAACAAGAAGTGAATCAATCAATGACCGATGAACAACTGATGGATGCGGTAAAACAGGGTGATTTGGCGAAGGCCTCCCTACTATTTGACCGATACCACAAACACTTATACAACTTCTTTGTGAAAATCAGTTTTGATAAAGATTTGGGTCATGATCTAACTCAAAATGTGTTTTTACGCTTGATCAAGTTCAAGCATACTTATAAGTCGGAAGCCAAGTTTAAGTCATGGATCTTTCAGATAGCGCGCAATATCTATGCTGATCACTATCGAAGTAATAAAGTGCCGACAAGTGATTTTGACGATGTGGAGATTGTCAGTGAACATATAGACGCCATCGATGTCAAAATGGCAAACGATGAAAAAGAGAAGTTGCTCTACATAGCGATGTATAAACTTGAACAAGAACAGCGTGAGATATTATTGTTGAGCAAGTTTGAAAAAATGAAATACAATGACATCGCACAAATATATGAGATCACAGAAGGAGCCGTGAAAGTGAAAGTACACCGTGCAATGAACAAATTGAAAGAGAACTATTTGCAACTCGAAAAGATATAGAAATGGAGGAAAGCAAAATGAAAGAATTGATGATAGATTACCTAGACGGTAATTTGACTGGCGAACTCAAAGACTTTGTCACTAAACATATCGAGAAGGATGGTCGGTGGAAGCATGAGTTCGGAAAGTTGAAAGAGCTTTCTACGCTGATGGATAACAGTATTGAGCTAACGCCAGATCCGTCATTGAGGGCAGAATTTGAGAAGATGTTGGCGGAGGAGATCGCTGTAGCATCAACCAAACCAGCGGCTAAGACGATCCATTGGAGCAGTCCAAAAATGTGGATGCAAATCGCGGCATCAGTAGCAATCCTAGTAGTGGGCGTATTGGTTGGTAATAAATTCAATGCCGACTCTCAGCAACAAGAGCTTACCGCACTCCGACTTGAAATGGAAGCAACCAAACAACTGATTTTGTCCTCTCTGGGAAATCAGTCGGCAAGTTCAAGGATAGGAGCTGTCAATGCGAGCTACCAGATGAATGCCATGGACGATGACATCGTCAATGCTTTGATCAACACCATGAATACTGATGGAAATGCGAATGTTAGGCTCGCAGCTGTAGATGCACTTACCGAATTTGCAGATGAAGAGAATGTACGAAAAGCCCTGATATCAGCACTTGCTACCCAAGATAAAGCTGTGGTTCAGATTGCTTTAATCAATTTGATGGTGCGCCTCAAAGAAGAAAGGGCCATTCAACCAATGCAACAAATTATACAGGATGAAAATTCTATCGAAGTAGTAAAAGACGAAGCCAATTATGGTGTCTTCAAATTATCATAAAGCAATAAACAATAACAACAAACTCGAGTAATAACAACCTAGGTCAAACTCAAAATAAATAGGACAACTAAAAACAAAGACATGAAAAAGATGAAAGTAATAGGAATAATAACACTGCTCACAATATTCACCGCGAGTATCACAAATGCACAATCAAATGAATACAAACTAGACATGAATTCTGGAAGATTGATCGTGCAAGAAGTCAATGAAGTAGAATTCGTAGGCCACACTGGTAGTGGCGTGATTATCAACGTGATTATCAAACGAAGAGGAGAGAATCATGAAACTTCTGAGCGAGCTAAAGGACTCAAATTAATCAATGGCCTTGGATTGGAAGACAACACAGGAATAGGACTAAGTGCTGATAAAAAGGGCGAGGGAACCACTTTAACTCAAATTTCCAGAAATGGGGATAACGAGTATGTGATCCAGGTACCTAAGGGAGTAACAGTGGTGTACGAGCACTCCTCCCCACACGGAGATGATGTTACATTCAAGAATATCACAGGAGAGATAGAAGTCACGACTAATCACAGCGGAGTAGTGCTTGATAATGTCACCGGACCGATGTCTATAAATACTGTTCACGGAGATGTTGAAGGCAATATGGGGACTGTCAATCAGTCTAATCCAATATCTATTGTGTCTTCTCATGGCGATATAGATTTAGGCATTCCATCAGGGACAAAGGCCAATTTCAGGATAAGTACTGGCTGGGGAGAGATATACTCTGATCTAGATCTAAAAGTAGACAGAGACGAAGGCAGCATGAAGCAATATGGTGCTAACAAAGTGGTTGGAAAACTGAATGGTGGCGGAGTAAGCTTCGATGTCAAATCTTCTCATGGCAGCATCTACCTAAGGAAAAAGTAAACTCAAATAACACTAGTGTCATTCCTGCGTTCGCATGTCACTGAAGCTTTACCGCGTTCGCTATGGAGCTTTGGCGGCTGCGAAGCTAAAGCACAATGCAGGAATCTCCAAGCACCAACTGCCGTCAGCATGGCGTTCCCAAAAAGGCTGGAATGACAACTCTTTTTTGAGAGAAACACCCTGATTAATTACAACTCAAAACAACAACATAATGAAAAATCTTATCTGCCTCATAATAGTGGCTTGCGGGGCGAGCCTTGCCACTGCACAAACGAAAGTTGAAAAAGTAGTCCCTGTAAAAGCAGGAGAGAATATCAAAATGGAATTTAAGTGGCCTGAGTTGATCACTATCAAAACTTGGGAAAGAAACGAAGTGAAACTGCTAGCATCAGTAGAGATCAACAAAGGGCAAAATGATGAGGCATTTACTTTTGATGTTGATCAATCCTCTTCGGGAGTTATAATCGAATCATTAATAAAAAACTTCAAGAAGCTACCTCGCAAGATTCTTATCAAGAAGGGCGATCAGGAGTATTTTTTCAATACAGATGATATGAATAGTCCTGAAATAAAAAAATTCAAGAAAGAGCATGGTGAAGATAGCTATGAATACACCAGTCATGGAGTGGTCATGGATATCAACTTAGAAGTATGGATTCCGACTAATTGCACGCTTGATGTTTATAGTAAATTTGGATTGGTTGAGGTTATTGGATTTCAAGGAGACATGAAAATACATTCAAAGTTCGGAGGTGTGGACGTAAGCACAAGTGGTAAGGAAGCCATCATGGCAGGAACTAAGTTTGGAGAGAAATACACAAATATTGAAGGCTCAATCGAGACCATTTCATTGGGAGACCATCCAGGTGATTGGGATTGGGTAAAGGTAGGTAATGGAAGTAAAAGTCAGGAAGTCAAGTCTGACTTTGGCAATGTGTATTTGAGGAAATTATAGCAGTGAAGCTGATAGTTCTTTGTCCGTTCAGTTCAAAATCCGTACCCTGGATAGCTTGAGGTGAATTCTTCCTTGGCGAATGTTGGATTAATCTCGACTTCAGAGTATTCATACAATTCATACAATCCTTTGTCGTCATGTACTTCCATCTTTACAGGAGTCCAATTGTTCTGATCAATATACAGAAGCATCTTAGGGCAATAACCGGTAGGAATTTTTATTATTTGATCTGCCTTTACATCGTTATAGTCCTTAACAGCTGGGTTTATCTCTACGATCATGTGTTCACTTAGCTTATACCTCATTGCGATGTCTTCTACCGTTTCATCACCAACTACTCGATAGTCGATATATTCAAAATATGGATTGATAAGAGAAATAGAGTAGCAAGCGATGCCATTATGTATAACCGCTCCGTTATAAGTGATGATGTTTTCAATTTCATCATGGTATGTTTCATATTGCTGTCTTAAAATAGAAACCACATGATCAAATCCTGATTGAAAAATGGTATGGTGCTGATCATTACGCATAATGCCATCACTAGGGTCAAGTTTTAAGTTTACCCAAGGGAATCCATTAGGATTGATCAAGGCTTTTTTGCTTTCTCCTTCTACATAGAGAATTTCAACACCTTTCTTCGGAGCCAGTTGTTTGACATAGACCTTAAAGGGCGACTTCTCCATTTTGGTAAATGACTTTTGCTTGAGCATTTTACCATCAATTCGCTCTTGCTTAGCCATCGTATAAGTCAGTGAATTTATACTTGCTGTTTTCTCAAACATTTTTAGTGCAATCGCGTGACCTGACTCCTGTTTTATGCTAGAAAAAGCACTCAAACAAAGGCAGAGAATTAATGAAAAGGATAAAAATCTTGTATTCATAATATTAAAGACAAATAACGTCTTAAAAAGTAATCATCAACAATTATTGTTCCTGTTTTTTTGATGTGATTCATTCTTATCTTTGGATATGAATTTATTCCACAGAGAAGTAGGAGAAGGATCACCAATTGTCATTCTTCATGGTTTGTTTGGCTCATCAGACAACTGGCTATCTATTGCAAAAGTATTATCAGAATCACATAAAGTATATGCTGTTGATCAACGAAATCATGGGCAGTCTCCTCATGACGATACGTTCAACTATGAGGTGATGGCGGATGACCTCAAAGAATTCTTGGTACAACACCAGATAGAAAAACCCATTGTCATTGGTCATTCTATGGGAGGCAAAGTAGCGATGCAATTTGCAGTGGATAATCCTGAGATGCTTGAAAGACTTATAGTGGTAGATATATCTCCAAAAAGCTATCCAGTACATCATGATGAGATTTTGGAAGGGCTTTGTTCGCTGCAATTGTCTGAGTTGAAATCTCGTGGAGAAGCAGATCTGCTTCTGAGTAAATATGTATCAGTGATTGGAACGAGGCAATTTTTATTGAAGAACTTGGCAAGAACTGCTAACGGATTTACTTGGAAGATCAACCTACAAGTGATAAAAGATAACATTGAAATTGTTGGCCATAGTTTGCCTGAAGGAACATGCTTTGACAAGCCTACACTTTTCATCAATGGACGAAATTCAAATTATATTAAAGAAGGCGATGCCCCTTTGATTTATCAACATTTCCCATCAGCAGAGCTTATGACAATAGACAACGCTGGTCACTGGGTACATGCGGAACAGCCAGTTGAGTTTTTAAGGTTAGTGAAGAACTTTGTAGACTAAGTCCGATCATTTACTTGTCATCAGATTTAGTTTTCATAAATAAATTCCAATTACCTTTTCGGTTATGTTTTTATATTTTAAGTCAGTCAGACAGGCAATGAAATAATAAACTCACTCCCCTTTCCCTCTTCGGTATTTACTCTCAACTCCCCACCATGCGCCTTCACAATATCATAGCTTAAAGACAAGCCGAGGCCTGTTCCTTGCCCTGTTGGTTTGGTGGTAAAAAAGGGTTGAAAGATTTTGTCCAGTACTTTTTGAGGAATGCCGTTGCCGTTGTCTTTCACTGAGATCAACACTTTATCACCCTCTTTTTTTGTGCTTACCGAAACGGTTGGCTCGTAACTGGTCAGACCTACTAGGTTTTGAGAACCTGGTAGGTCTTTGGTAGGCAGCTTTTGCTTCTCATTTACCACATAAAACGCATTGGTAATTAAATTCAAAATCACTCTACCAATGTCTTGAGGCACGATGCTGATTTTCTCAAGAGACTCATCAAAGTCTGTCTGCATGGTGGCATTGAATGATTTGTCTTTAGCGCGTAACCCATGATAGGCTAATCGTAAATATTCATCGGCCAGTGAATTAATATCGGTTGGTTCTTTTGTTCCTGATCCTGCACGGCTATGTTGCAGCATGCCTTTAACAATATCGCCCGCACGATTTCCATGGTGGTTTATTTTCTCAAGGTTTTCTTTCAAGTCACTACCAATAGCCTTGGCCTCTTCGATGTCCCCTTTATCTAATTCCTCATTCATCTCATCTACTAACTCTGTGCTCACTTCGCTAAAATTATTGACAAAGTTCAGCGGATTCTGAATTTCATGGGCTATACCTGCTGTTAGTTCACCAAGGCTAGCCATCTTCTCAGATTGGATGAGTTGGGATTGCGTGGATTTTAGATTTTCTAAGGACTCGTTTAGTTCAGAGGTACGTTCTACTACCTGCTTTTCCAATAGCACATTTTGATGTGCAACCAGTTCGTTTTTTTCCTCAGTGATCCGAACCACTTCTTGTGCTTCCTCTCGAGCAGCCTTAATGGATGCTTTGAGCCACAAGGAAAGGTAAACCAAAAGGCTGATCGGGAAACTTAGCGTAAGACTACATAATAAGATAAATCGAAAATATAGTGGGATATCTCCATTCGGAATAAAAATAAAAATCCCTAAAATTAGAGCCAGTGTTGCCAGAACGATAATCAGCCCCCAAACCATAGCCAGAATGGGAGATGTCAGCGATTTCCACGACCGTATCGTGTAATAGATACACATAGCAATGCTCACGACAATAAATAAGGGGATGATAAATAATCTAAATGGTAATAATATTTCGAATAGCGATACGATAGCCACAAATCCAACGAAAATCCATAACCATAAGGGCACCTTATTTCGAAGGATCTTTATAAAGGTGATGGGCACGCCAATAAATATTCCTGGTAAACCAACTGCAAAGCATAAGCGGGTAAACTCATTGTCGGTAAATGATGCTTCTTGAGGATAACTATTCCATAACGATCCTATTGGAAGAATGCACATAATGGTGAGCATAACAGCCACAAAAAGCAATGGTTTTTCTGTGGGATGTTGAAAAAACACGAGCCAGAAGAGCAAACTGATGATGATGAGAATAAATAGTGCCCCGGAAATCTGAATAAGCTCAGTATCACGGGCTTTTAGCGCAGCAGCATGAAATTCTGGCCCCGTGATGCTTGTCAGCCTATCCAAACCCTTCATATATTTTGGGGTCCCCCGAATATGGATGGCAATGAGATACACTTCCCCTGTTGTCAAGGAAAGAGGATGTTCGAAGCCGTCATTGGTTTTGTATTCTTCAAACGAGCCTCCAAGTAACCCTGTGTTTCCGAACGAAAATACATGCACGCCATCTATGTAAATATCAGTGGGCACATTTTCTCCTTGATGAACTCCAATCTTAAGCCCATCAAAATTTTCATCAAGACTGATCTTCATTCGAAACCATCCTTCCAGCACGCTGTCACCTTCAACGAGAATTTCGTCTACGTCATTGGGTCGAAGGGTGTCCCATTCTACTGTGTTCCATTCAGGAGAAGCCCATCTCAGATCGTTGCCTTTTTTGAATAACCAGTTGTGCTTCTTTGAAAGCTCGATCTTGTGTTCTGTATCGAACATGGAACTGGACAATTCAAGAACAGTATCTTGAGCCCTGGCTGATAATACGGAAAGAAAGATGACGAGGATCAATAGATTTTTCATACCTGTAGTAAAGTAATTGTAAATTCAGAACCTTTGCCCGTCTTTGTCTCCACTTTTAACTCTCCGCCATGCGCTTTTACAATATCGTAACTCAAGCTTAATCCCAGGCCAGTTCCTAAGCCAGTGGATTCGGTAGTTACGAATGATCGGTAAATTTTAATCATCGTTTTTTTAATTTCTCACTAATTTCTTGCAANTGTTTTTGCTTGGTGGGTACTCTATTTGCCTTACTGAAGTCGGTATGAAATCGATGCGATTCCAGGAACGTCTTTTGTACCAAATTCCACTCCCTTTCCGTTTCTACTACCCCTTGTTCGCTGAGCTCTTCAAAAAGTCTTCTTCCTATTTCATAAAAGTCTTTTCGCCCTAAATAGTCCAAGTCGGCATCGCACAGTATTCTTCCTAATTTACTTGTTGGAGACTGTGGAATGCGGGTAGCCAAAATCATTTGACCAATTACCTCAATTTGATCTGGCACTAGCCCAAAGCTCGGCAACAGTTCCTTTGCTATTTCTACTCCCGTAGCTTCATGGTTTGTTGCAGCTTTGGTAAAACCAGCATCATGGAACAGCACTGCCAAACGCAGTATTTTAATTTCATCGGCACTTATTTTTTCGCTTTCAGCAATTACCAATGCGGCATCAAGTACATCATAGATATGATTGATATTATGATAGGGTAAATTAGGCATTTGCTCCTCAAGCAAAGCGACAATATGCTTTTCTGCCGCTTCAAAATCAGGTTGTTTTTTCTCCTGATCTTGTTGTTCTCTCATATTTTTAAGCAAGGGGTCAACCTGCCACCAAATTAGATCCACATCGTTTGTTTGCTTTGCGTTGGCTAGCCAAAGAGTTGCATTGGTAGCATCGCCCATGGCATTAAAAATATGTACTAAATAGATGTTAACCCCCTTTTCGTTGGCATGGCTGCGGTCTATCAATTCGTTTAATAACTTATTCGCTTTATCGTGTTGATTTAACCCAATGTGGCCTGCTGCAAGATAAGCTACCATGGAAGGAGGCCTGATGCTGGAAGAAGCAAATCCTGTTTTTATTGCGTCAATTGTTTCATCAAACCTGCCTAACGTTAAGTAAATTCTGGCAAGAAAATCATAGAGGCGAATAACGGCCGGATACAGCTTTAAGGCTTCTTGCAAGGTGCTTATTGCCTCTTCATTTCTACCCATTAAGTATAAAATAAGGCTTTGGTAGTTATAATAAGCTACCGTTAGTGGTTCAATTAATTTTGCTCTTGCCACCAACTCCAAAGCTTCGTCAAAGCGGCCCATTATTTGAAGCACATAGCTATAGGTATATAGGATGGTAGCGTTATTAGGATTTATACCACTCGCCTGTAAGAGTAATTTTTCAGAAGCTTCAAAATCTTTGTCAATAAATAAGGCGATGAAGGCTTTGGTAAGATAGTCATTGTCCGATGGTCCTCTTTTCCAAGCCTCGTTCAGATAAAGTTCGATATTTTGTTGTGCTTCCTTTGGAGAAAGATCACCATTCCATGACATACGAGCGGAGTAGGAGCTGGCTAGGTACGAATAAGCCTGTTTGAAGTCAGGATCGAGGGCAATGGCTTGCTTAAAATATTCAGTAGCTGCTTTATACCCCTCAACTCCCCATTGGTTGAACGCATGCCGACCTTTCAGAAAAAGATCATACGCTTCAGTATTCGTTGTGGGCACTTCTGTAGCTTTACTTGTTTCCTTTGGGTCAATAGTTCCTTGTATTTCCCTCGCCACCACTTCCGAAACGCTGTTTTGTATTTCAAAAATATCGTCCAGGCTTTCTACAAATACCTTGGACCAAGTATTTGCATCCTGAATAGCATCAATGAGTTGCACGTTGATGCGTACTTTGTTCCCCGAGGATTGCGCACTTCCTTCCAAAATNTATTTCACGCCCAGNTCAGCGGCTATTTCTGGAGCTGTTTTGGTGGTGTTTTTGTACCGCATGATGGACGTCCGGGAGATGACCCGCAACTCGGGCACACTGCTAAGTTCTATCAAAATGTTTTCCGTAATGCCATCGGCAAAATATTCCTGCGAGGGGTCTTGAGCTAAATTTCTAAAGGGAAGCACGGCAATGGATTTATTGTCGACTTCCACTGAGGGAGTGCTATTATCGACCGTGCCATTGTTTTGTATAGTCTCAGTCTGTTCTACCTTTTGCACCCTATCAGGAAATCGGATGCCATTTATTACTTCCTTGACGGCATTGGCCACTTTGTTGATTTGATCCTTGTAAAAATACCGATTCAGGTTATCCTCCCGCTTGTCATGTATTTGCAATGGCCTGTTGACACCGGGGGATCTAAAAATAAACTCAATCGAGCGGAGCACACCACCTATTTCACTTTCGATTGTTGCGATATCTTCGTCATCGAGGTCATGAATTTTCACAGGAAGGATGCGGCTGGCCACATTGCCATTGTTGAGCCTGATGTCCCTACCCAGCTCATCTTCTTTTGCCAGTTTGTTGAAAGCGCAAAGCTCTTGCTGCCAGGCAAAAGACTTTTGATCGCAGTAGGTTTGGGAAATGATAGGGATCAGGATAAGACATTTCAGCTTCCCTGCGAGGCTTTTATCCACATTGTGGGTTTCTAGCAGACCATCGTGTGGGTTGGTATCGAAGTAAACCGAAAGGGGTTCTTTAATGGTAACCGCCAGTTCTTCTTTAAGCAATTCTACAAATTCAGTGACACCGCCAGAGCGGTTGTCATTATGCCGATAACTGATGAAGATATCGTATTCGTAATTGGGGTGGATGGAGGGCATAGGAAAACTAAGTTTAGAATTGATGAATATAATAAGATTAGCTTATAATATTACCATTCCTGCCTTCCATTCAGTTCATTAGCGCAAGAATGAAGGCGTTAATGGTGATTAGCTCACCTTCTTATAATTATACACCGCCAATGCATTGATTACAATGGCATAAATGGTCATTACCAGAAAGTGTCTTGAAATATCCATAAAATCACTTCCTTTTAACAGAATGAGGCGTAATACCTCCACCATGTACGCTACAGGGTTGAATAAAGTCATCTTTTGTGCCCAGACAGGCATACTTTCAATGGCGGTAAACAGACCACTCATCAGTAAAAAGATCACTAGGAAAAACCATGAGATGAACATCGCCTGCTGTTGCGTATCAGTAAACGTGGAGATCAATAAGCCTATACCTAACACGACAAAGAGATATATACCAACAAAGGCAAAAAGCAGGAATAAGCTACCCTCCATGGGGATGCTAAACACCAACTTGCCGACTACCAATCCGATGGCCAATTCTACAATGCCCAAGATCCAAAATGGCATGAGCTTTCCGATGATAAAGTGATGTTTTTTAATGGGCGTAACATTGAGTTGCTCGATAGTACCGATTTCTTTTTCTTTGACAATATTCATGGCGGAGAGAAACATACTGGCCATCGTAATGAGCATTGCCAAAATACCAGGCACCATAAACGTTTTGTAATTGAGATCGGGATTGAACCAATTGGAAAAGGTGACATTGATGTTCTTCTGCTCTACGCCCTTTGGCAGATTCATCCATTTTAGGCGAAGAGCACCATTGAAATCAGAGATGATGCTTTGTGTATAATTATAGGCTAAACTAGCCTTTGATCCATTGATGGCATTGACCGTAAGCTGCAAACTTGCCTCTTGATCTTTTCGTAAATCATGCTCAAAGTTATGGGGGATCTCAATCGAAATATCGGCTTGATCCTTTTCAAAATCTGCAACTGCGTATTTTTCATCGAATGAACTATTTACAATGGTGAAATAGGCTGATGCCTTCAACTTTCCGATAAGCTGTATCGATGTAGCGGACATGTCTTTGTCGATCACATGCAAATTGACATTGTCAATTTCATAGTTGGCAGCATTTGACAGAATAAGCAATTGAACAATCGGGATTATAAAAATGATTGGCAACATCGCCTTGTTGCGGAATATTTGTAAAAACTCTTTCTGTAATATGAATAGGATCGTTCTCATAAGGCTACTACAAGCGAATTTTGAATTTCTTAATACTCAGTCCAATAAAACCTATCGTAAACCCCAGCAGAATAAGCGTCTCACGCCAAACACCTTCAATTCCTGCTCCCTTCAACATGACATTTTTCAGTAAAATGATAAAGTACTTCGCAGGAATAATGGCACTGACATACTGGAGAGGCTCAGGCATGCTTTCGATGGGAAATATGAACCCTGATAAAAGGATGGTAGGCAACATCAGGGCAAAAAGTGAAATCATCATGGCATTCTGCTGAGAACTACTGACCGTTGAAATAAGAATGCCCAAGGCCAATGCACAGATCACAAAAAGGACACACAGTGCGACTAATAACAGCGGGCTTCCATTGAGTGGCATTCCGAATACAAAATAGCCAAGCAACAATATGACCGCTGCGTTCACCATACTCAGAATCAAATAAGGGATTATTTTACCAACAATAATCAACCCTGGATTAACAGGAGAGACGAGCAGGACTTCCATGGTGCCCATTTCTTTTTCTTTGGTAATGGCAATAGAGGTCATCATTGTAGAAACCAACATGAGAATTACCGTCATTACTCCCGGGACAAACATAAAAACGCTCGCCAGTGTGGGGTTGTACATCATGATCACCTCACTGTTGATGGTATATGGCATCGTCTCTTCTTCGAGCAGATCTTTTTGGTAGTTTTTAATGATGGCCGTGGCATAATTGGTGAGCAGCGTTGCTGTATTTGGATCTGAGGCGTCTGCGATAATTTGCACATTGGCTTCGTGATCCTTANTNAGTTTTTTTTCGAATTNAGGCTCAAACACCAGGGCAATTTTGATAGNGCCTTTTTTAAAGCTTTGCTCAATATCCTCGACTGACTGTAGATTGTCATCCAACATGAAATACCCAGAAGAAAGCAGGCGGTCAGTGATGGCTCTGGTCGCTTTGTCTTTTGACTGGTCAAGAATGGCGATATGTGCATCTTTGACTTCATTGGTGATCGCAAATCCAAAAAGAACCACCAAAGCGATGGGCATGCCAAAAAGAATCACAAGGGTGCGTGTATCCCTGAAAATATGGAAGAACTCTTTGTTTAAAAATATGATGAATCGTTTCATTGCTCTCTGGCCAATTTTAAAAACACTTCATCCATGGACGAGGCATCGAACATTTTCTTAAGTTGCTTTGGGGTATCCAGTGCTTCGATTTTACCATTGACCATAATGGATACACGGTCGCAATATTCTGCTTCATCCATATAGTGTGTCGTCACGAATATGGTGACGCCATTGTGAGAAGCCTCGTATATCAAATCCCAAAACTGCCTTCTGGTAATGGGGTCAACTCCTCCTGTGGGTTCATCCAAAAACACGATCTCAGGATCATGCAATATGGCGATAGAAAAAGAGAGCTTCTGCTTCCAGCCCAAAGGCAAGGAACTCACCAGACTATTGGCTTTTTCTTCAATTCCCAACTTGTGCAAAAGTGAAACAGTTTTTTCCTTTATTTGTCGATTGGTGAGCCCGTAGATTCCACCGTAAAACCGTATGTTTTCTTTGATAGACAAATCCTCGTACAAAGAGAATTTCTGACTCATATATCCGATGTGTTTTTTGATT
>JGI24005J15628_10001218_pt1 | contig 13918 bp, 12 predicted proteins | sample LinPmetageLP40_FD_15628 | JGI IMG/M metagenome (IMG submission 15628)
AATAAAAAACCAGTGGTTGGATTTATTGCAGGACAAACTGCTCCTAAAGGAAAGAGAATGGGACACGCTGGGGCGATCATCGGTGGTGCTGATGATACTGCTGCTGCTAAGATGAAGATCATGTCAGAATGTGGCATTCATGTGGTTGAGTCTCCAGCTGATATCGGATCAACAATGGCCGAGGCACTGGCTTAATAACTTAGCATATAAAACAAAAAGGCAGATTTTCGTAAAGAAAATCTGCCTTTTTGTTTTAAGCCTCTCTAATCAGAACTTAGAACTTGAAACCTTAAACTTGAAACCTTAAACTTGAAACCTTAAACTTGAAACCTTAAACTTGAAACCTTAAACTTGAAACCTTAAACTTGAAACCTTAAACCTTAAACCTTAAACCTTAAACTTAGAACCTTAAACCTTAAACCTAGAACTTGACTTACATATTAATAAACCCTTCTTCAGTTTTAAACATCTTAGTCAATTTCTTAACTGCTTTCCTGTTCATAATCATGATGAGGTAATCGTCCTGTTCGACTTTGACTGAATCTTCAGGATTCTTCATTAACGTACGTTTACCGTCTTGGTCTTTCACTATCCCAATAAGTATGCAATTACATTCCTTTTTGAGATCGTAAAATATCTTGCCGTAGTACTGATCCTTGTAAGGATTGTTTTCGAGCACCTTGAATTGTTTGATATCAAAATGGTCGTCTGTACGCGCATACGAAATAATCTCCTCACTAAACATTGCCACATCAGGCTCAAAAATATAACTAGCGAGTAGTTTGGAAGATATTTCATGTTTGGACACTGCATAGGTCACTCCAGCTGTCTGGAAGGTTGTTTTTAGGTCAGCATTGTCAAGTGTTACTACAAATTTTGCGTCAGCATACTTCTTTTTTAAGTTGAGAATGTAAACCAGTTTTTCGGTATCATCAAGCAAGTTTACGAATACAACTGAGGCTTCATTTATATTAAGTTTGTCTAATAAATCAATATTGCTGTAGTCTGAGAATAGAACAAATGCCTGTTTTTCAGTATAGTACTCTCTTATCAAGTCAATATTATCTTTGACATTTGTAACTATAGCCACTTTTCTGTTGGCAGCGACTAACTGATCTGATACCGCCTTGCCAAAATCCGTCCAGCCAATTATGACTACATGATTATTAAATCTAGTTCCGTCTAGTCCCATTTTTTTATTTTCTCTAAAGGTGTTCATTATACTTGTAATCTGACCAATTAAAATTGCGTAAATCCCAAAGCTAAACATGAGAAATACGAACCCAATNATNCTCCCAGAATGTGTAACTGGATAGAAGTCTCCATATCCCACCGTGGTCAGTGTTACAATGGAGTACCAAAATGCATCATTGATGTTTTGAATATTCGAACTTTCATGTCCTTGTTCATAATAGAGGAGTAGAAAGACCATCATTAGGTAGCCCACCAGTCCAATTGCTCCAATAATTAGAAGTTTGATGTAGTTAAGTTTTTTCATGAAGGATTAAAGCACACAAGCCAGTTTAAAATACCAATATAGAAAAATATGCCTTACGTGCATAATTCTCCACTAATTGTTGTGATTGAAGAACAATCAATGGAGTGCATAGAGCCTTGTTAACCTTTATACGAAATTATTCGTATGTAAATTTGGAATAAAAATTATTTACAACTAATATTGAATACGAAATCATTCGTAATTAATAAAATATGGCAAAGCAACAAAAAAAGCCAACAGATAAGGAACTGGAAATACTTCAAGTGATCTGGGCAGATGGTCCATCCAATGTGCGCCATATCAATGAGGTGCTTGCTGCCAAGACGGGGATAGGCTATACGACTACGCTTAAGCTTATGCAGATCATGTTCGAAAAGGGACTTTTGTCTAGAAGTAAGGATGGGAAATCACACATATATTCATCGGAGGTGTCCAAAGATCATGCGCAGGGTCAGATTATTGACAAGTTGATGAATACGGTCTTTAATGGCTCTGTGAAAAGTCTTGTCATGCAGGCCTTAGGTAACAAGAAGTCTAGCAAGAAAGAACTTGATGAGATTAGGGCTTATTTGGATAAGTTGGAAGGAGGCATAGGTGATTAGTATGTCACAATATTTATCTTCTGAATTAACCAATGCGCTTGGTTGGACATTTGTTCATTCACTTTGGCAAGGATGTTTATTGATGATACTATATCTGCTAGGACAGCGGGTTCTCAAACTTAATTCTGCGGCTAAATATTGGACAGCACTAACTGCAATAACTGCGATGTTCGTCATGAGTAGTTTTACATTTTATCAATATATCGGTGTACCTGCGGCAATTGATAAAATCCCAAACGCGCCATTTTTAATTATAAATCAATTGAACCCAATTCAGGAAGTTTCTTCATGGAGGATTATAGAGCAATACTTCCCTATGATCGCATGGGCATGGCTGGTAGGCGCTCTTTTGTTTTCGTTCAAACTCTGTGGTGGTTTAGTACAGATTCAAAGGCTAAAGTCAATTGGTGTGATGCCGATTTCTGAGGAATGGCAAAGAAAATTTGACTTGCTAGTCAAAAGTACAAGAATTACAATCCCTGTTAGATTATTGGGATCTACCAAAGTCACTGTGCCCTTGGTGTTGGGTTATTTCAAACCGGTGATATTGATGCCAATCGGAATTATGTCTGGATTGACAACCGAACAAGTAGAGGCAATACTTTTGCATGAGCTATCACACATCAAAAGGCATGATTTTTTAGTTAATATTATTCAATCTATCATCGAAGTTATATTCTATTATCATCCAGCGATCTGGTGGCTATCTTCTGAGATCAGAAAGGAGCGAGAACATTGCTGTGATGATCAAATCATAGCACATGGTGTTGACAAGATGACCTATGCTCATGCACTTACAATCGTAGGAACAATAAATTTCACTCAAAATAAATTAACAATGGGACTCGCAAACAACAAAAACGATCTACTCAATCGTATCAAAAGATTGGTCGAAGGAAATGATCAATCCTCCACTAATTTTTACTCGAAGGGCATACCGCTACTTGTGCTCATTACTGCGCTAATGAGCTTCTCTTGGTATCATCATGATAAACCAACAGTGGAGAATCCAACTCAATTTGCATCCATACCGATGCATCCATTGGCGGAACTAGTTGAAACTTTCCCTGAACTTATAGTTGTACCAATTGACACCCCGGTAACAAGGAGAAATCATACTTCCGAACATCGCTCAAAAACCACTATTGAATGGACAGGTGAAGACGGAGAATCACACGAAATAATCCATGAATCAGAACTAGATTCAGATAATCATTGGGAGGCACTAGAAGATCATTTGGATAACATAGATGTCGACTTTGCCCAGACACATGACTTACACCGTGTGTTTGATGGATTGAAATCCATGCAAGATTTTGACTTTAGTGAGAATTTTCTTTTCGAGATAGATACACTACCAGAAATTCAGATGGAACACCTTATAAGAGCGGAAGCAGAACTCGCCAGAGCCAAAGAGATGCTGAATAATATACATTTTGATTTTGTTCAGCGGGATAACGAAGGACTTTCTGAAAAGCAATTGGCCAATATTAGAGAAGAAATGGAACAGATGGAGTATAATATGAAACTCCAAATGGCAAGATTAAATGATACACACAAAAATGTGTTGCTAGAAAGAAATCAGCGGGCAATCAAAGAAGAGATACAACAAGTTCAAAAACTTCAAGAAGAAATCCATAGAAGGAACAGCGAATTTTCCACCAAACGTATGGAAGAAGAGATGAAGCAAATGCAAGAGCAAATGATCAATCAAAAGCTAGAAATGAGAATCATAGAGGAGAAGTTTGAGACTTACAATAAAGAGCTGACCAAGCAGTTGAAATCTGACGGATACCTCAAAAAAGGAGAGAAGCTAGAGAACTTTCAAACTAATAACAGAGGCATGAAAGTAAATGGTAAGCCAATAGCTGATAAGGATATTCAGAAGTATAATAAGTTGAGAGAAAAGTATCTGGAGGATTAGCCAAGGATCAATTAAAACGAAAAAAGACCTATTCTTGAATAGGTCTTTTTTCGTTTTTAGGTATTTGTTACTTAGGAGATGTTCGTATATTCAGCCGATAAATTTAAGCTAAGTAGAATCCTCGAGATATGAAATACCAACCACTATCCAAAACCTTATATACTAATAATAGAAAGCGATTTTCTAAAGAATTGAAAGATAATGGTTTAGCGGTTTTTCATTCCAATGACGTTATGCCAACCAATGCTGATGGCACCATGAATTTCAGACAGAATAATGACTTTTTCTATTTGACTGGAATTGACCAAGAAGAAAGCATTCTGGTAATCTATCCAGATTTTTATGACCAAAAACTAAAGGAAATTCTATTTCTCAAAGAAACTAGCGAGCACATAGCTGTATGGGAAGGGCATAAATACACCAAAGAAGAAGGGGAGAATCAATCAGGGATTCAGACTATTTATTGGCTCTCAGAATTTAAGTCTGTCTTCAATAGTTTGATGGCAGAGGCAGATCATGTTTACCTCAATACCAATGAGCATATCAGGGCAGTGGTGGAAGTAGAGACGAGAGATGCGCGTTTTATCAAAGAATGTCAATCCAATTATCCATTGCACAAATACCACCGCGCTGCTCCGATTATGAGCCAGCTACGGGCAATTAAAAGTGCAGAGGAAATCAGTGCTTTGCAGACTGCATGCGATATCACCAATAAGGGATTTAGACGTATTCTTGATTTTGTGAAGCCAGGGGTTATGGAGTATGAGATTGAAGCCGAGTATGCGCATGAATTTTTGAGAAATCGATCCAGGGGATTTGCCTATACACCGATCATAGCTTCCGGAGCCAACGCCTGCGTACTGCACTATATAGAGAACAACCAAGAATGCAAAGATGGTGACGTCATCCTCATGGATGTAGGTGCTGAGTACGGCAACTACAATGCGGATATGACCAGATGTATTCCTGTAAGCGGTAGATTTACGCAGCGACAAAAAGATGTTTACAATGCGGTACTCAGAGTGAAACGCCAAGCGATGAAAATGCTCATTCCTGGCAATACCATTCCTGAATATCACAAGGAAGTAGGCAAAGTAATGGAAGCAGAATTAATTACCCTAGGGTTGATTGATAGCTCTGATATTAAAAACCAAGACCCCAATAGTCCTGCATACAAAAAGTATTTTATGCATGGAACCTCTCATCATTTGGGGCTGGATGTACATGATATAGGCAATGTATATCGCAAAATGGAGGTAGGAATGGTATTCACTGTAGAGCCTGGAATATATATTCCAGAAGAAAATCTAGGAATTAGATTAGAAAATGATGTAGCCATTACTAATAATGGGCTCAATGACCTGATGGAGGATATTCCTATTGAGGCAGACGAGATTGAGGAGCTGATGAACTAGTTCGTTGAACAGTTGATAGTTAATCAGTTATTTAGTTAGTACGCATTATAGTCAACCTAGCAACTTATTTTTTCATCAACTCATTAAACTAGTTAACACTCATTTGTTGGACTGCTGCTTCCAATTTATTTAGCCTTTCTGACAATGCCTGAAATTCATTAAGTTTCGATTCTAATACTTCTAGCCTTTCTTCCTGTTGACTGTATATATCTACCCATTCGTTTGTTTTTAGGCCAACGGATACATTTATCAAACTTGCTTTGTTTCCGTTAGAAGCTGACCATGCTTTTCCTATGATTCCTTTTATGTCTTCTAGCTTTATGTTTGCTGAAGATATGGCTTTGGCATAACCGTCATTATATCCTGATGCTACTATGTAATCTCCCACAGAAACATCCCCTAGTACCAAAACAGGAACTTGTCCCATAAACCCCACTTTTTCGAAATGATCCTTTTTGTTTTCATCAGGCATATTTCCTAAAACGATTGGGGCTAAAGAGATGGTCAATACTTGATCGGCATCTTGAGTGTTTTTAGATATTTTACCACCTTTCACACCTACTACTTCTCCGAACACAAACTTTTCTTCAGGATTTTCTTTTTCCAACCATTCAGCATAGTCGGCTCCCTTCGAGCCATAGATCACACCTTGATTCATGGCTAGTTGTTTGGCGGCAAGGACTAAAGGAACTGCTGCAATTTGCCAGTGGGATGTCGGAATATACCCAGGATATCCATTGCGCATTCCCCAACCTACAACTCTTCCAATTTCATCGGATGCAGTCGCTCCAGCGGTAGGGTTAAAAAATCCATCGAAATTTAAAGTCGGGAATGATCCAGTGCTGAAATCGGTAGTCGGCAAAGAACCTTGATTGAAAGTAAGACCTGGGAGGGAGCCGTTATCCCAATCCCAATCTAAACCATCTGTAAAGCTGAAATCTATATCCAAATCTGGAGAACTACCTCTACTGAAACTTGCAGTTGGCAAGCTTCCACCACTGAAAGTCAATAAAGGCAATGCTCCTCCTGTGAGAACATTGTCAAAATCAAAGACATTGAAAAGATTGGCAAAGTCTGGTATAGGGAATGACTCAAAAGTATCTCCACCTACCAAATCGAAACTTTCTACTCTTCCTGCTATATAGTCATCTTCCCCATAAAATGTAATGAATCTGTTTTTAAAACCTAATGTTCCTTTGTCAATTCGAATCGCAATACCGTCTGCATCACCCCCTCCGGTGTTTTCAAATAAGGCGATATGTTCCCCATCTGCACTGCCGTCTCCTTTGACGATTAGATTGGAAAGTGTAGATTTCCCAGTTACGGTCAATTCGCTTTCTACATCAGCATTGCCACTCACTGATAGATCATTGCTTAATGTTGCCACACCATCCACACTGAACACATCCTGCAGTGTAGTTGCACCAGTCACCACCATACTGTTGTTGACCTTTGTCTGCCCCTCTACTGTAAGCTCGCTATTCAGACTTGTTGTTCCATCCACATTCAATACACCTGTGAGGTTGGTTGTGCTGGTATTATTGATATTTAGGTCGCTATTCAGATTGGTTGCCCCATCTACACTGAGCACATCCTGTAGTGTAGTTGCTCCAGTCACCACTACACTGTTGTTGACTTGTGTCTGACCTTCTATTGTAAGTTGGTTATTCAGACTTGTTATTCCATCCACACCCAGAGTACCTGTGAGATTGGTAGCGCTGGCATTATTGATATTGAGGTTACTATTCAGATTAGTGCCCCATTTACAGTTAGGTCATTTTGTAAGGTTGTACTCCCTACTAGATCTGCTTGGCCATTTACTGATAAATCACCGTTGATCTTTGTGTCTTTGTCAAAAGTGGTTTCCCCATTTATATTGATGTTGTTTTTAAAAGTAGCAACGCCATCCACCATTAAAGTACCAGTGGCAGTGATATTTTTATGAGCTCCATAAGGAACAAACGTGAGTCTTTGATTGCTCAAAGAGATATAGTTACTCCCTCCATCAAAATTAATATCAACTTGTAAGTTCTTGTTTGTGCCATCCCAATCTATTTCTTCAAAATTATTGGCAGACTCCTGATTACCACTTCCGATGAATAGATTCACCATTCCAAAAGCATCAGTTTTGACTTGATGTGTCTCCTGATAGTCATTGACTCCGCTGCTATTGACAATGGTGAAACGTAAGCTAATATTTTTATTGGGTAATACGCCAGTATTGGCATTTACTCCAGGTAATTCTTGTAAATCAGGATTTAGAATTACCGCCTGATAACTTATGCCTTGGGTTTGGGCAAGTGTAGTGCCTGTGATCGCCAGAATTACAAATGAAGTAATGTATAGATATCTTTTCATGACAGCATGGATTAAGAATTAATTAGTATTTCTATTATTAGATTTTTTGACTTTTTTCCTAAACTTTCGGGATTCCTTAGAATCTAAATTTATAATTACACCAAAACCTATGTCATGGGCTTGAAATTGTAATTTCCCACGATTATCCAGTGATGGGTTTGCTAGCTGAGTGCTTACTCCATATTTATATTGGACAAAGAGAGACATGGCATAAATAAGGCCATATTCTACCATAACTCCCCCTCGCAAGAATAAGTTGGCTTTGTCAAAATCCTCTTCCCCAACAAGGTTGAAAACCTGATTGTTAAGTGTTTGAGCACCTTGTATGATGAACTCCGGGGATGCTCTCAATCTCAATGAAAACTCCAAGCCTTCAAATTTCAGCATTTTCACTTCTAAGCCTGTGTAGATACTCAGGTAGGTAGTTGCCCATTCATAGAAGTTTTGATTATTGTCGCTGCTCATTGCTCCATAGGAGTGTACACCCGAACCTGCTATAAAATATAGAATGTCTTTTATAGCTCTTTTTCGATACCCAAAAGAGATATAGTTTTGAGTAGTTGATTGGATGTTGCCTAAGGAGGTAGACTGAAAATCACTAAAAGTCAGGGAAGTAATGGACTTACCAGATTCGACCATAATCTGTTGACTATTTGCTGAAGAAGCTAATAGGAAAAACATAACCAATGTGAATGTTAAGTGTTTCATTTCTTTACTATTCGTGCCGTGAATATTTTTTCTCCCATTCTTAGTTTGAGGATATATGTACCAGGTTTGAGCGGTGTCATATTGATTTGATAAGCCTGAAAAGAATTATAAAGACCGTTATGAATAGTTAGCCCTGTTATGTCATGCAGGAAAACATTAACTGATGATAGCAATTCTTCATTGACGAGGATAGAGAGAGCAGTTTCGACTGGGTTAGGATACACAGTGGCATTTAAACCTTCGTTTGATGGGATAGCCAATGCAATGGTATGTAAAGGTTGCTGATACCCTTGGCCAATAATGTAACCTGTACTTTTGATGGTACCAATCATACTTGCCTGCCCGATGCTTTGACTAACATGATAGGTTTTCTCATTTTGTGTTACGGTAGTAGATGTGCCATTATTCCCCAATGAGAATCTATGGACATTTTGTGCTGAAGACGGACAGATCGAAAATAAAAATAGCCCTATTAATACACTTTTGATTAGATTCGTTGCATTGACCATAGTATTAAAATCGCTCATATATAGTGTGAATCCAACACTTTTGTTGTGAACCACTTATTTTTGTATACGAACAACGATGAGCGACAACAAGTTTTATCAATAAAACTTACTGATCAGAAATAGCTTGTTGAAATTGATTTTTGAAAGCTCTTCCTATTGGGATTTTGCCAATTTCTAATGATAAAAAAGAGCTGTTATAAGATTTAATATAGTCTATATTTACTATGTACGAACGATGAACTTGGATGAAGTTGGGGGGCAAAGTTTTTAATAATTCAATAAGGGTAATTCTGTGAATGAGAATTTCTTTGGTCGTATATATATCTACATAAACTGAATTTGCATTAATATGTGAGATGTCCTTGAATGGAACTTTNACCAAATNACCTTTACGTCTGACATTGATTCCATCAATAAAATTTGACCTATTAAAAAACACAATCTCAAGTGTACTGTAAATAGTTTGTTTGTTGAATGGCTTCACTATGTATCCTACCGGTTTGGTGAGCTTGGCATCATTCACCGTTTTTGCATCTGCATTGGAAGTAATGTATATGATAGGCTTATTTGAGACTTTATTGATGATCTCTGCTAGCTTAATGCCATTGTCTTTCCCTTCGTTCAAATTAATATCAATAAGGTATAAGTCAGGTTGATAAGTATTTACCACTTCAATTCCTTCTGAGTAAGAGTTTGCTATGGCAACAACATCATAGCCTAACTTAGTGACTATCCGCCTCAGGTTCTCTGCGATGATAACTTCATCCTCGATGATGATGATCTTGTGTTTCATACAGGAAACTTAACAATAACTTTGAGTCCATTTTCATTTTCGAATTGGGTATGACCTTTGAGCTGCTTGCTTAGTAGCTTAACCAGCATAACCCCTAATTTACTATCATTGGATTGTTCTAATTCAAAATCATTAGGTAATCCTTTCCCGTTATCTTGCACTACTAGTGAAACGACACCTTCTTTGTCTGAAGTGAAACGATTAACTCACCATTTTCATTTTTATCGAACACATACTTATAAGAATTAGTTATTAACTCATTGATGATTAGTCCAGTATGGATGATCTGATCAATATTTAACTTGACATTGCCTATTGATAGCTTAGTAGAAACTTTAGTTGCAATATGGCTTTGAGAAATATTCAGAATCAAATCGGAGATATATGACCGTAGGTCTATTTGTTCGAGACTTGTAGAAATATAAAGTTTTTCATGTACCAAAGACATCGCAGCTACACGATTTTTCGACTCTTCTAGTACCCTATAGGATTTGGAATTTAAATCTTTGTCTAATTGAAGATCAAAAAGACTAGAAATCACTTGTAAATTATTTTTAACACGATGATTTACTTCCTGTAATAACACTTCTTTTTCAGATATGCTTTTTTGAAGTCTAAAATTTTTCTCATTAATGGTCTCTAACGCCACTTGAAGCTTTTTATTAGTTTGGTTTAGAGTCTTCTGATAGTCATCGTTTCCTTTCTTGAAAAACAGTGTAAATAGGAATAAGAGAACACATGTTATCGCAATAAACATAAATCGAAAAACAGGGATCATTTCTGATTCAGGAGCAAATACTGGAGTAAAGATGTGATAAACTTGTAAATATGTACCAATTAGAAAGAGTACGAAAGTGAGCAGGCTCCAAAAGATGATTGATCTGTATTTATTGAATATTGCCAGGTAAATGACAAAATTGACAAAATAGAACTGCGATGCTCTAAGATTGGAATCCCAATAAGCCATTAATATTATTAAGGGAAGGTTTGCTGTTATAGCAGTTACAATACGACCAAATGCATATTTATGGAGTGAATTTAGATAAAGTGATGCACCCATAAATGTCATTGCACCGGAATACATCAAGAATCCTTCCCAGATGAAACCTGAGCTATATAGAGCAAGCATCTCACTGATAGTCCCTACGACAAGTGAGATAAATGCGATAAAATTGATGAGCTGAATGCGCCTTTTATCGAAAGGGTCAGTTTTCTCTGATACCCCGATGCTTATTATTCTTTTAATGGCTGTTAGAATCTTAACCATAGTTAATAATAACCATATTTTATGAGAACCACATAAATACTCAGTATATGCACAAGGTTGCCAACTGAACAACCATTAACTGAGTAACTATCAACTGTACAACTTATTTCCTCACCCACCACTGTCCTTCAGGATAGCTGCCCCCATTTACAGTAAATGGTGCATGCCGATTTCAGGTGTTGTTATATGGACTCCTAGCTCTTTGGCTTTCTTAGTAATTCGCTCAACTGGATCAGTCCAAGTATGCAATGAAAGCTTGAAGGCTCCCCAGTGAATAGGCATAATCGTTTTTGCACGGACATCTAACCCGACCTGAGCAGATTCTTCGGGCATCATATGAATATCAGACCACATATCATTGTATTGTCCGCACTCTACTAGTGCCAGATCAAACGGCCCGTATTTTTCTCCAACTTCTTTGAATCCATCAAAGTAGCCTGAGTCTCCAGTGAAGTAAATATTATCCTTAGCACCTTTGATAATCCATGAAGCCCAAAGCGTACTATTGGCATCTCCCAATCCTCTTCCTGAAAAGTGTCGAGCTGGAGCAGCTGTTAATGAGATATTATCCAGTATAGTGCTTTCCCACCATTCCAGTTCAGTGATACTGCTTGCAGGAACTCCCCACCCCTCTAAATGAGCACCAACACCTAATGGAACATAGAAGTGCTTAGTTTTATCTTTAAGTGCCTTGACGGAGCCATAGTCTAAATGATCATAATGATCATGTGAGTAAATGATGGCGTCTATTTGTGGAAGTTGTTCTATAGCAATCGGCAGATTAGGATTGAATCGTTTGTTTGCCATAAAGGCAACAGGAGAGGGAACATCTCCCAACATTGGATCAATCAGAATATTTTTGCCGTCCATTTCCAGCAGAAACGCAGAGTGACCAAACCAAGTTAATTGGGTCACAGAATCTGGGGTACTTACAATGTTCACAGAATCTATCTTGTTGACAGGAATTTCCCAGTCGGGTTCTTGATTAGGTTCTTTTTTGATAAACTTATAAAGAACGCCAGGCATGTCTTTCCAATCTTTCAGACCTTGAGCGGTAGGAATAGAATTCAGGAATTTACCATTTGCATAGCGTTCTGATGATCTCATTCGTTCTAGGCGTTCACCTGAGGCGCCAGAGCCAAATTCAGGGGAAGTTTTTGTAAATATTACTACGCCTAGTACCAATAGCGCGATAAGTGATATGACGAAAAGTAAGATCATTTTTAAAATTCGTTTCATTGAATAGGTAGTCGTATGGAGTGTGATAATATTTTAAGGGAATAAAACTAATTGAACACAATTAACCGCAATGAACGCTAAGACTTTTCTGCCTTCGGCAGTTAAGCGGAAGGTTCGCCAAGAAAGTCTGTCTTAGAGACCCTTGCGTTAAAACGTTGCGACCTTTGCGGTTAGTCTTTTTCTACTGATTCAGTGAAGTAATCACATCCCTTCTTTCTTCTTCAATNGCCNTNAAATANCTNTGTGAATTGTCATAGTACCAGGAACTTGATGGAATGCCTCGAAAGTAATTGAAAGCTATTNTGTAGTAGGCAATTCTCGACTCACNAAACTCAACCCTGATAGGCTCATATTCTTCCTTAGCCAATGGGATTGTTGTATCATATATTATTTGTGCTACTTCATAGTTGAANACCCCTTTCTGATAGGTCGTTTCGGATAGAAAAGTCTGCGCAGAATTGTAGGCAGGACCTTCTGGTACTTTTGCAAAGCATAATGCAGCCTGATCCAATAAATCATATATCCTGACTTTGTATTGAGGGGTGTTTAGGAGTACATTCTGATGCGACAATTGATGCATCGTGTCCATGGTATCCAAGGCCTGATACATGAGCGCTACGCCAAGCTTATAAACTGCATTTGTGTTTTTAGGATTGAATGCCAAAATTCGTTTTTGCAGCGCAACTTCTCTGGTTCCGATATCAACATAATCCTCGATATGTTCGATATCATCATTGATCACAAGGGCATATCGAACACCCCTTAAAAGCGAAGTGTCGTCTTCAAAATCAGCCAATGAAAATTGCGGAGACAGCAAGCTGCCACTTTGGGTCTTCTGGTAAATGTTCTCTGATAAAATCTTTCGGATGCGTCAAGAAAAAGGCCTCGTTTACACTTCCCAGACTAGAACGATCATTGCTCTTTGGAGCTGCCCAGGTGGCATCTAGAAGAAACCATCTTTCATTGATATATACACTGTTCCAAGAATGATTACTGACCTCTATTGGCTTGGTGGGATCATGCCCATAGCCTTTAGAATAGCCACTAAGTATGTTGCTAGTTAGACCTAGTTCATCACAAAGTGCTTTGAATAGGTAAGCATAGCCGCTACACACTCCTAATTTTGTTTTCAATACTTCTTTAGGCTGATGGGGAGGTGTATGATCTGTCAGGAATGACTTCATGTCGTAAGTGATATTGTTGCTTGTCCAGTAGAAAACGGCATAGGCTTTTTCCAAATCAGTAGAGGTCACTGCTTTGATTTGATTGACTAAGGAATAGACATCCATAGTCTGATCTTCAGGAATTTTTCGAAGATGTGTTCTGATCTTGTTGAATCGCCTCTTTTCACTTGCCGAAAAGTCGATTATCGAATATTGAGAGAAGACAATAATCGATGAGGAGAGAAGGAGTAAAAAAGTGATTAAAAATCGCAACACTTACTTGCTTGTTTTTAGAATTTTACGTGCAGTCTGATTATATGTTGAGATAGGGTCAAATTTTAAGAATTTAACTATTTATAAAAATTCTAAATAACTATCAAAATCATCCTTTATAATGACGTTAATCATGTTTTTAAATGATTTGAATATGCTTAACAATGGG
>JGI24005J15628_10001227_pt1 | contig 13853 bp, 18 predicted proteins | sample LinPmetageLP40_FD_15628 | JGI IMG/M metagenome (IMG submission 15628)
ATGAGTAAAGAAAAAAAGATATACACATACGGATGTAATGACTGCGAGGAGACATATGAGTTCGAGCACCCACAGACGTACAAGAACTGCACAAAGTGTGAATGGAGGGGAGAGATTCGACTACGCTCAATCGAGGTAATTGATGAGGAGGTCGGAGATGAATAGCTTTCACATCTGCTACATGATAGGAGATAACCTATGCACTGGCGACACAATACAAGCGTCAAGTTACCGAGACGCACTGAGAAAGTTCGGTAGGAGATACAACATTATATACATATGCAAGCTATGACACACAACAAATCATTCGCACTGACATTCACCCTGCACGGTGAGAGGTCCTACACAAAGATACATTGCGAGGACGACCTAACGGCACTCAACTACTTCAACTTCTTCTTCCCTGAGGCAGAGTTGATAGACATAGAGGAGAGCATGGTGCAGATAATCATCGAGGAAATAAACGAGAACTAACATGATAACATTACTTTCAATAATAGCATTCGGCCTATCGCTCTGGCTGGTACATCTTTCGATGGACAACATACTGAGCATAGCCGTCAGGTCGATAGTTATTCCAATCGGAATGCTTTGTATGTTCGGCTCATGCATCGCATTCTTTTTATCAATCTTAAATTTAATACTATGAAAAATTTAATTCTAATTATGGTGTTGATGTTCAGCACCAACCTGATGTCACAGAAGTTCGACGTGCCAGATGGATTCGAATACACAAAGATAGGTGACTATCTCAGGGTATCGAAGAGTAAGGAAGATGCTATAACTGTGTGCATGAATGTGTACAACTTTTACAATCTAAACACGCTTGATCTTCAGGTGGACAACGAATCAGTTGTACCTGTATTCAGGTCATTTGACTCAAAGAAAAAGAATCATGTTATAGTTCTTTTTGTAATGACCTACAATAATATGTATGACGTTGTTCTGAGGGAGATAAAGGACAAGGACTTCTACTTCTTCACGTACAAGGACTATGACGGATATAGTTATGACCTAATGTACAGGAAACAATGAGGGCCTGGGAAGAATTAGTCAATGACGTAGACAAGTCATTGTACTGGACAGAAGACAGCGACTGGTACCTGGACATGGGTGTCAAGATAGAGAGGTTCCATAAGGACGGACGTATCGAGATCAAGAACGTCATGACCTCTACAGAAAAGTTCGAGGATGTAAATGGAAAATTTTTAAAGGTGTTCGAGACCGAGGGATGGTTCATTGGATGTGTCAAGCTAAACATAGACGTTCATCAGCGTAAACTGATGAGGGCCAATGAGTTGGTGAGGATCTCTATATCCAACGGCAACGAGAGAATGGTAGACATTTTCAAGCAACGCAGAGAAGTAATTCAAAAAAAAATACACAAATACCGTAACTTATTAACAAAAAATGATTAATATTGTAACCCCTAATTTAATTTAATATGCACTGGAGAAATTTAATGAAAGACAACAAGTACCTCGGCTCATGGGACTTAGAGGTCAATGGAAAGTATGAGCCCAAGCTGGTAACCATCAAAAAGATATACCAGGACGTCTTCGTAGGCGAGATGGGTAAGGAGGATAAGGTCTTCCTTATTATGAATGAGTTCGACAAGCCGATGGTTTGCAACCGATCAAACTTCAAGAGGTTAGAAAAGTTCTTTGGAACATTCGACTACAACGAGTACATCGGTAAGCAGATCGTCCTTAACACCGAGAAGGTCAAGTCACCTGCAGGAATGGTGGACGCACTTCGTTTCAGCACCAGGCCCCTGCCCAAGAAGAGTAAGAAGGTTCTTACTGACGACCAGATGGAGAAGGCGACTGAGTCTGTATCAAACGGACGGTCAACACTGGCAAAGATAGCTGCCGTGTACGAACTGAGTGATTCACAAACTAAAACCCTGAAGGATGCTGAGAGTAAGAGCAAGTAATTGTGCGGCCCTATTCACGGGCACTGACGGCCTCACTGAAAAGCAGATGGAGGCACTTTATGTATTGATAAACAAGGTCAAGCTTACAGACAATCAGGCGGCCAAGCGTGATGAGCTGATAGCCAAGCGTGACGCACCCATCACACTGGGTATCGGTGCAAGGACACTGATCGAGGAGTCAATCGATGAGCTGGTGTACGAGTACAAGACCTCGTTCAGCACCAGGGAGATGACCAAGGGTACAGATGTTGAGGACGAGAGTATAGAGATATACAACCGAATCTTCTTCACGGACTACCGTAAGATGGAGGAGTTTGACGATCATTTCTCGCTCAATTTTCTATTCGCATCAGGTCATCCTGACATTGTTGATTGTGAAAGACTTAAGGTGATAGACATTAAGTCTAGCTGGTCAAAGAAGACGTTTCCAAAACGTCCACCAAACAATCCAGCATACGAATGGCAGGTAAAAATGTACCTGTACATGCTGAGTAAGAAGACTGGTAAGCACTGGGGTGATGGTGAGATTGCGTATGTACTCACGACCACTCCTGAGGAATTAATGCCTGAGCATGAGGACGATAGTCTGCATTATATGGACGGACTGAATGACCACCTTAGGGCAACCGTGGTGAAGATACAGCTGACCGAGGATGACATCAAGCACATGGATGCGAGGATGTTTGCGGCAGAGATGTATGGAAAGGAATATGTAAAATTTTTAACAACCAAAAACAAATAGAATGAGTAATCAATTTAAAATGACAGGTGTCGTAGAAAAGATCTTTGACACGGAACACGTAAGTGAAAAGTTTAAGAAGAGAACGTTTGTACTGAACGATCAGGCAGACAAGTACCCACAAACCATATCGTTCCAGACGGTGCAGGACAAGACAAGCCTACTAGACTCTATGATAGAGGGACAGGAGGTAGAGGTATCGTTCAACCTTAGGGGGCGTGAATGGACCAGTCCTGATGGCGTAGTGAAGTACTTCAACACACTAGAGGCATGGAGAATAGAGGGATCCTCTGAACCAGCTCCACAGCCAGTTACAACTGAAGAGAAGGACGGAGACCTTCCGTTCTAAGCATTGTGTGTTCATGATGAAAGCAGTTAGGGTTCTGCTGGTTAGCTGACCATACTCAGTAAAAACCTATAACACCGACTGTATGGTGGTCGGTGTTTCTTTAACCAACTTAATTTAATCATATGGAATACCACACGACACGTACAGATAATCTTGACAAGAGAGACAAGGTGATAGAGACCTTGAAGGACCACTACGACGATAGGAGTAGGAAGGGTATCATCAAGTACGACACCACACTACATGACAATAATGACGATGACTTCCTTGTGCATCTGCTAGAGGAGTTGATGGATGCCACGGCATATATTACTAAACTTCTAATGCAGAGAAAGGATGATAACGTACTTTAAGACAATAAACGACACAGACAAGCCCTACCATATAGACATAGATAGGGCGATAGATCGGATCCGTGACGGATCTTCAAAGGACTTGATAGGTAGGGTTAGGTTAGAGGGAGATAAGGATAGCAGGAATAAGTTAAAGAAACAACTGCCTGCTATCTGCTTCTCTGGAACCTTTTCCGACAGGCGTGACATCTCTATCATAGAGCACAGCGGAATCATGTGCCTGGACTTCGATGGGTTCAGGGACGAGCAGCACCTACACTCAAAGAGGGTGGAGCTGATGCAGGATGAGTTCACGTACTGCCTATTCACATCTCCATCTGGTGATGGACTTAAGACACTGGTTCGTATACCCAAGGACGCAAAGAATCACAAGAAGTACTTCAAGTCACTTGAGAAGTATTACGCATGCGATGAGTTCGACACCTCGTGCAAGAACATATCGAGGGTATGCTACGAGAGCTATGATCCTGACGTGTATACAAACGAGCTATCATCCGTATGGAATGACATGGAGAAGGAGACAGAGTTTGTAACACCTTCCAAGGCAACCATAAAGATATCAGACAGCAACGAGATCATACGCAGGCTCTCACTATGGTGGGACAAGAAGTATGGAATGGTCCAGGGACAGAAGAACAACAACCTGTTCATCCTGGCATCAGCACTCAATGAGTTTGGTGTCAATCAGGACGAGGCATTTACTGCGCTTAACTCATACGACTCAACTGGAGATAAGTCTTCAGAGATCATGGCTATAGTTCGTAGTGCTTACAAGAACATGTATGGACACAACACTAAGTTCTACGAGGACGTAGACAAGACATCGGCCATAGCCAGAGACATAAAGATGGGCGTGCCTATTGATGAGATCAAGGACAGCAACAAGGACGTCGATGTCGATGAGGTCGCTAAGACCGTAGACTTCAACGAGTTTTGGATAAAGAACAGCAAGGGCAAGGTAGACCTTGTTCCCCACCTGTTCAGACTATACTTGCAGGAAAATGGTTTCTACAAGTACTACCCAGTGGGTAGTAATAACTTTGTATTCGTCAGGGTGATTGACAACACCATATCTGACGTTAACGAGGAGATGATAAAGGACTTCGTACTTGACTTCCTTCTAGGCATCGACGACATGTCGGTGTACAACTTCTTCGCACTGAATACAAAATTTTTTCAGGAGACATTTCTAAACTATGTCTCCAGGATAGATCCAGACTTCATGGTGGACAACACGGATGAGGCTTATCTATACTACCTTAACTGTGCCGTAAAGGTCACAAGGGATAGCGTAGAAACCATTTCTTATAAGAACCTCAAGGGGCATGTATGGGAGAAGCAGAAGATAGACAGGGACTTTATCAAGTCTGATTTCAAGGACTCAGAGTTCAGGTACTTCATAAAGAACATATCTGGAGACAGGTCCGACAGCACTAGGTCTATGGAGAGCACGCTTGGATACCTCATGCACTCACATAAGCCAGCAAGTTATTGCCCTGCTGTTATACTAAATGATGAGATAATATCTGACCATCCTGAGGGTGGTACTGGTAAGGGTATCTTTGTCAAGTCAATAAGCCACATCAAGAAGATGGTTATAATTGACGGCAAGGGATTCTCATTCCAGAAGTCTTTCCCATACCAGAGGGTGCAGGTAGACACACAGACTCTTGTCTTTGATGACGTCGCAAAGAACTTTGACTTCGAGAGACTTTTCTCTGTAATAACGGAGGGTATAACTCTTGAGAAGAAGAACAAGGACGAGATCCATATACCATTCGAGTACTCTCCAAAGATTGTAATAACTACAAACTATGCGATAAGAGGTGCTGGTAACAGCTTCGAGAGGCGTAAGTGGGACCTTGAGTTCAAGCAGTACTACACAAAGAGTTTCACACCTGAGAGCGACTTCGGTCACATGCTATTCAGCGAGTGGAATGAGTCTGAGTGGTCAAAGTTTGACAACTACATGATCGACAACCTTCAGCTATATCTTAAGAGTGGTCTTGTTGTATGCGAGTTTAAGAACCTAAAGGCTAGGAACTTTATTGCTGAGACAAACTCAGACTTCTGGGAGTGGGCTGACGCAAAGGACAACTACTACACCAACAAGGGATCTGCAAGCCTGGGTATGGATCTTTACAACAACTTTACTCAGGAGTATCCAGACTATGGGCCTTATGGAAAGTTTAAACTTTCTCATAGCAGGTTCTACAAATGGTTGGATAGCTTTGGTAAGTTTAAGTACGACACCAAGCCGATTATTACCAGGAATGCAACTGGTAAGATGATAGAATTTATAGAAACTGAGCCTGAACAGGTGAAACTAAACTTTTAAGATATGAGACTACGTGACTACCAGGTTGACATATCCAGGAGGGGTGTCGACATACTGAACAGACTCAATATGGTTTGCCTTGCGATGGAGGTACGCCTCGGTAAGACCTTCACATCCTTAGAGATATGTAGGCTTGCTGGGGCTACCAAGGTTTTGTTCTTGACAAAGAAGAAGGCCATATCATCCATACAGTCCGACTACGACACGATGGATCCAGGGTTTGATATAACGATTATAAACTATGAGTCTATACATAAGATTGAGGATGTGATGTTTGACGTGGTTGTGTGCGATGAGTCACACACCATGTCTGCATTCCCTAAGCCAAGCATAAGGACACGTCAGATAAGAAAGATGNTNTCCATAAACAATGCGAAGATTATACTCATGACTGGGACACTGACGCCTGAGTCTTACAGCCAGATATATCATCAGTTCTATGTACACCCAGACAATCCGTTCAGGAACTATAAGAACTTTTATGCATGGTCTCATGACTATGTAAATGTCTGGCAGAGGAAGATAAATAGCTTCATGGTAAATGACTATTCTCGTGGTATCGAGGACAAGATCATGGGTGCGGTTGCACCATACGTGATATCATTCACGCAGAAGGAGGCTGGATTCTCTACAGACATAGAGGAGGAGATCCTGTATGTCAAGATGCAGGACAGGACGTACCAGATATGTGACAAGCTTTCTAGGGATCTAGTTGTGGAGGGAAGCGAGGAGGTAATCCTTGGTGACACTCCTGCTAAGTTGATGCAAAAATTACATCAGCTATATAGCGGCACCGTTAAATTTGAATCAGGAAATAGTATGGCCATTGACAGAACAAAGGCTATATTTGTCAGGGACAAGTTTAAGGGGACTAAGATCGGTATATTTTACAAGTTTAAGGAGGAGCTAAAGGTNCTTCAGTCTGTATTTGGTGATANCCTCACTACAGACCTTGATGAGTTCAATTCAACCGACAAGTCAATCGCACTTCAGATCGTNTCTGGNCGTGAGGGTATATCGCTACGTAATGCTGCACACCTTGTCTTCTATAACATAGACTTCTCTGCAGTCAGTTACTGGCAGGCCAGGGATAGGATGACGACGATGGAGAGGACATTTAACAAGGTGTACTGGATATTTAGTGAGGGTGGTATAGAGGACAAGATATACACAGCGGTCAAGAAGAAGAAGAGTTATACTGTTAACATATTTAAAAAAGATTATGACGATAGAACAAATTGAAAAAAGATTAATGGATCTTAAAGAAAAACTGGCAGGTATAAATATTAAGCTTTGCGAGCTTAATAGCACTAAGTCAGCTGTAAAGGCAAGCATTGAGTTGTACGAGGATAAGCTAATGAATCAATTAGAGCTGGACTTTGATGATTGTGAATAACATATAACTACTTATATGACTGAACAAAAGATACAGGCTAAGTTGATAAAGCAGTTGGAGTCGGATGGCTATTACGTTGTAAAGCTGTCCGTCACCAACAAGCCAGGGATACCTGATCTTATTGCGATACCTAAGGACTCAGACGCTGAGTTCTATGAGGTCAAGCGTCCTGGTAAGAAACCTAGGCCATTACAAGAATATAGAATTAAAGAGTTAAAGAAACACGGAATAAAAGTATATGTATATGACGGACAAATTAAATGAATTGAGACAGGTAAAAGACAGTGTGTTTAAGCACGATGTTAGTAAAGAATCATCACCGCTTCTTGTAAGGCAATCTAATATTCATAAAGATAAGATGGATAAGATTATGAAAAATAAAGTCACAGAGATAGAAGAACTATGTAAGATGTATCCCAATGATGCAGACCTGGGTAGTGAAATGAGAATTTTAATTAAAAACGAAAATAAAATAAAATGAGTATAGAAAATCAAATATTTGCACAGTACTTCGAGAACAAGCGTAAAGCCCTTAAAAGAGAGATGAGTGAACCAGTATATAAATTAAAGCTTATTTTTAAAGTGTTTGGTTATAAGATAGTGATATTTAAAAAGTTAAGAAAATATGATAGATAAGATTTTACATGTGATAGAGAGAGATAATCTAGCTACCAAGGACAGGAGGAGAGAGAAGCTGCATAAGAGGGCATTTCTTTGTGCTATCCTTAGGAAGCAGGAGTATCCACTAAGCTTTATAGGTAAGCTGTTTAATAGAAACCATGCAACCGTTATACACTCTATAAAGAACTATATACACTGGAGTAAGACTAACGATCCTTTGTTTCTGGAAGACGTTCAGGACTACAAGGTGTTACTGGATTACTATGAAAAGTATATACCTGAAAAGAGAGATATCATGGACGACATATTAAGATGCAAGGACATGAGCATGCTGAAGGTTATAAAGAGGAGGGTTGAGAATGGAAGGTACTAGGGGAGTCTATTGCGTAGACATAACCCTGGAGGCCAAACCTATATCAATGCGTTCCAGGCTACGTAAGATAAATAAGACTATAAAAAAAATACCGTTAGCACTTGACGACTCATTAAACCCTCTAAATGAAAGGTTTATAAGCAGGTTTATGAAGAAGGAAGATATTCACAAATACAATGTGAATTACACCATATCNAANAAAAAATACCTGTCAGGGCTTTGCTACGAGATATAAAATACATATATTTACAATTATGAGTCATGTAAATTACGTCAACGCTGTAATGTCTGAGATAAATAACATGACCGACTCTATATACGAGGCGTTGATGGATGAGGATAATAGTGAGTTGAAAGACAATATTCAAAATTTAATCAAGATCCTTAAGGATATACAAAAATCACATGAGAGTTTATCGGAATAGAGTACTGGAGCTGTATGACAGCAATGTAACAAATAAGGCTGAAATTTCTAGGCGTATAATTAAAGAGTTTGAGCTTGAATCAAATACTGAAGCCGTAAGGATGCAGGTGTCAAAGATTATAAAAAATAGAGCCATTGACAACGAGTGCGAGGCTGTTGGTATAGATCCAGATAAGGTTAAGCACTACTGGTACAAGGGCAAGCATTACTCCATAAATGTATCAGGTAAGGATGAGTTTGATCCTGAATCATTTATATCTGATCTGACTGAAGAGGTATCCAAATGGAGTCCAAAATACAAGAAGATCAAGAGGAAGAGGACAAAGGATCCTCACTGCCTTGTCTTTGATCCTGCCGACATCCACATAGGAAAGCTTTGCTCGTCATTCGAGACTGGTGAGGAGTACAACAGTCAGATCGCTGTACAGAGGGTTAAGGAGGGGCTTGAGGGCATCCTATCTAAGTCTGAGTCATGGAACATAGACAAGATAATATTTATAGCTGGTAACGACGTACTTCACACCGACAATCCCAGGAGACAGACGACCTCTCAAACCCCACAGGATACCGATGGTATGTGGTACGAGAACTTTGTTACGGCCAAGAGATTGCTTGTAGATATCATCGAGACCTTGATGTCTGTCGCTGATGTCGAGGTTGTTTACAACCCAAGTAACCATGACTATATGAGTGGGTTCATGCTGCTTCAATGTATCGAGGCATGGTTCCGTAAGTCTAAGAACATCACGTTTGATAATGACATGTCTCACAGGAAGTACACGGTCTATGGGAAGAATCTTATTGGAAGCACACACATGGACGGTGCCAAGTCTCAGGACCTTCCGATGCTTATGGCGCACGAGGCGTCAGAGAACTGGAACGATTGCAAGCACAGATATATTTACGGGCATCATATACATCACAAGACATCTAAGGATATATTTTCGGTCTGTATAGAGACGCTTAGAAGCCCGTCTTGCAGTGACTCATGGCATCACAGAAAAGGATTTCAGCACGCTCCACAGGCGGTTGAAGCCTTCATTCATAGTCCTGAGCATGGCCAGGTTGCTAGGCTTACTCACCTTTTCTAGTTACCTTATTTTACCAAATGTTTTCTCGAACTTATCTATCTCTTCCTGAGATTTGTCAAGATAATTTTTCTTGTAGTATATCTGGTATCCCTCTTTGAGTATTTTGTTTCCTACTTTTGCAAGCTTAAATGACTGAGATAGTTCCTTTAATTCTTGATCATCTAGGCTGTCGCCATACCTTGAGTATAGTCTTGCCGCCATCATCTTAGGGGATCTTTCGTAAATTATATTAGTCATCTCCTTAAACATCTCCTGACCTTTTAAGTCTTTTCTAATGGTGTATGAACCGTAGTAAGGTCTGTCCTTTGTATTGACATCGTTCTTGTCAAGTATATCTTCAAGTTTTTTTAATTCTTTTTTATACTCTTTACTATTGTAGTCTCCATTTCTAAGTACCTCTGAGTCTACATTTTTATTGATATCTTTTTTTATTTTTATTTTGGTTAGATATGCATCTGTATCTATACTTTTCTCAAGATCTTCTAATCTATCTTGGTTCTTGTATCTCAAGAGGTTTGGATTCGTATGCCTTACCATTTTTTTACTAACCACGTCTAGGAAATGTCCCATACCATTATCAAACGTATCAGAATTTTCTTTAAATGCATCTGCCTCTGTATTAAATAATCCGTTTGTAAGAGCATAAAATATAGATATACTTGGGTTTGTGCTTTCACTTGTTACAATTTTCTCTACGGCAGCCTGGGCTCTCTTTGGAGACATGTCAAGTGCAGGTGCAACCACCTTGTATATATCATTTACTCTGTCATCGTAAAGACCTTCTGCATACGGCTTTATCTTTTTATCTTTAGGCTCATAAAAAACCTTATCTCCTGTAAATGTATCCTCATTGTATGTGTATGTCAACCAAGCTGCAGCAAGTGGATTTCGTTTTACAATTCCTCCAAGTGCCTGACCTACCGACTCATCCCCCATAACAGGTCCGAGTACGTCTAATGGTGCAGACATCTCTATAGACTTCTTTATAGCTTTATCATCTGTCTTGTAATCAATACCTTGAGACTTTAAAAGATACTTTGTTGTGTACTGCTCTGTAGCTGTTCCAAGTATAGAAAGCAGAGGAAGTTTTTTAATCCTGACGTACTGATAGTTGCCGTCCTTATCCTTGTTACCTGTAAATATTATATGATAGTTTGCCTTTTCGTACATAGATATTGAATCTAATATGTCTTGAACTTTTTTCTTTTCCTCCTCATCGTCTCCTATTGCTCTAAGTAATGTTCCTAAGGAAGTTGCAGTCATACCTGCGGCCATTACCGCATACTGTACCACATTGGATGTAAAGCCTACTGGATTTTTTCTTGCAAAGTCTAACGGTCTTCTAAGTCCCTGCATTGCAGCGTTGAAGTATGGAAGTGCTTGATCCATCTGCTTAACCCATGTACCTCCCTGAGAGAAGTCAATAGTCTCCCTTGACTGTGCTGCTGCCTCAAACATTATGTCCTCCATCTCCTGCTGATTTGGAGATCTATCATTCTCCTTCTCAAACTTCTTAATCTCTGCTTTCTTAACCCTTTCATATACAGCTAGTCTGAATGACATCTCACCAGTCTCTCCAACGTAAGACATAAACCTTGCGTATGCAGCCAGCCCCTTCTGTGCCTTGTTAAGTATCCTGTTCTTAAGCTTCATATCCTGAACCATTCTAAGACCGTCTGTGGATAGGAAGTCCATAGCACCTCCGTGCTCCATAAACTCCATTTTAATCTTATTATAATTCTTTGTATTTCCACTTTTTCTTAAAAAGTTTTTTACAAAATCATATGCCAGCTGTACTGTTGCCAGTGGTTTTATGGATGAGTATACGTCTGAAAAGAATGCTATGTTTGCGAAGTCAACTGCAGTGTTACCAACGATAAACAATGGGTTACCACCCGTCGCAAAGAACCTTAATATATTTGCACCACTTATCTTTCCAAGGCCTTTTAGAAAATTATTTTGATTCTTGATGTCTAAAAGCTGTCTTGCATAGTCTTCCTTCATGACCATCTCCTTCTTTACACCATCCTGAAAGTATTCAACCTTTCTGAAACCAGGGGGTACCTTCTTTACAGGCCCCTCAATTATAAAGTCTGATAGAGCTTCCTTGCCTGCCTTGTCTATGGATTCATATCCCTGAGCAAACTCATTCAGCATTTCATTTTCAAATGATCTCCTTACAACTATATTAGTGTTCATCATAAGAAGAAACCTTGCGTCGAATAGGATCTCATTCTCGTTCATGTCTGAGAGCTTCATTATATCCTTCTTGTTTACACCAAGCGTAGACACAGCGTTGTTTATATCTTCGTCAGTCATGGTGTCCTGAGGTATGATATACTTTAGAGTCTTTATCGGAGAGTACTCCACATCCTTAAGGTTTTCGTAAGTCTCCTCTGTTATACGTCCAGAATCCCTGAGCATCTTAAGATTGTTCTTGAATGCCTCGAAGTATTCGTCTGCTCTTTTTGATAGGGCATCAAACTCTTTCTTACCTAGATCCTGCTCAAACTTTTCTAAGTTTTGAAGTGCAGTCTGCTCGTCAAGTCCATCCATTCCCTTGTATGGATTCATTCCCCTCTCACGTCTATTTTCATTGATCGCAACTATACGTCTTGCGTATATTATGAGTTCAAGGTTTTCTATCTGGTCTGCCTTTAGCTTTCCAAAAATTTTCTTGTCCTGCTGTGTAAACAGTTCGTTTGCATATCCAGACGCACCAGCCTTTGTTACTATCCTGTTTATGATCTTACTTACCTTCTTAGGGTTAGGTACAAAGTCCTTTATGACTCTCTTTATGTCGTTCTGTCTGTCGAACAATCCTCTTCTTAGTCTTCTAAGTATCGGTCCCTTACCCTTGTTTGTATCCTTTATCTTCTTGTCAGACTTCTTCTTCAGATTTCTGATATCAATACTTGGCTCTACAGGCCCGTCGTCCTTCTGCTTACGCTTGGCTGGGGATTCTTTAGCTCTCTCTATACCTTTCTTTAGACCGTCAGATGTGTATGCCGCATCTTCATTAGCTCCAAGCATCTCATACATTCTTTTCTCAAAGTCCCATATACGTTCCTGTATCATAGCTGGAGAGGTATTAAATGTCTTAGCTACCTCTTGAAATGCCTTGTCTGCAAGTCCACGCATACGCCTTCCTTGTATTGTGCTCTCTGCCCATGGTATCTTTATAGCTCCCTTCTTTTTAGTTTTCTTGTTCTCTGCAACAAGATCCTGACCTGCCAGCCTAGCCATAGTCCTTGCGTACCACATGTCTTTTGTTACAGTTGAAAAGTTTTGAAACCTATTGAGGATGTAAGAACCTAGTTTAGCTCCAGTCATACCAAACACTCCAAAACCTCCATTTTCTTTAGACATATACTCATTCTGCTTCAACGCTTTAGGACCCTTCTCTGGTAATACAAACATATCAGCTACCTCTTTGTAGGAGTGTTCAGATGTTATCCAATCCATAGCCATATCTATATCTCCACCCATCTTATCTATTAAGGTGTTAAACTTATCAAGACCTGTCTGAGAGTAGGCTGGAGTTACTTTTGATCTCATAGATTTCCCTTCCTTATCCAACCTAGGCTTCCCTGTATCTACACGTTTACCTCCAGGTAACGTCTTCCACTCTGTAGCTATCTTGTCTGAATATCCAGACAGCTCACCAGTCTTCATGAATCTATCGAATATATCAAACCCTTTCCATGAGTCCATCTCAGGATTTGCAGATGGAGATGCAAATGCACTTACCAGGTGATATAGTTTTACCTCTGTATTTGTAAGTGGTCTACCGTACTCTTTCTTTGCGTACTCTTGAAGTATGGGATTTGTCTTCTCAACTATATCTTTGTCGTAGAATGATACGTAGTCATCTTTTCTTACCTTCTCCCACGCTGTAAGCTCAAGAGTAATGTGATCTGCAAACTTATCTACAATCTCACTGTCAGATAGATCTTTTACATCTTTATCAAATACTTTATTTTCTTTACTCCAACTATCGAGCCATTCAGCTACATCTTTAGTTGACTTTAATTTAGGTTTATCTTTAGATAGAAATAAATCTTCAGCTTGATTTCTAGCTGTGTCTGACATTTTTTCATCTACAACAGATTGAGGTATAACCTTAAGATCTACATCACTGATCTCCGCACCGACTGCAACCTTTCCTGCTATTGTGTTCAACAGGTCAACCACCTCACCGTCAGTGAATGACTTTCTTCCGAACATCTTGGC
>JGI24005J15628_10001229_pt1 | contig 13828 bp, 7 predicted proteins | sample LinPmetageLP40_FD_15628 | JGI IMG/M metagenome (IMG submission 15628)
CAAGATGCTGTAACAGGTAAAAAAAATAATTGTTGGAAACGTATGCAACAAGAGTGGACTACAAAACTTATGAATGACGATAGCTTTACAGATGCAATACCAAGTAATCAAGCAGACTTTGTAACTCTTGTAACTGCTAGGTCAGATTATAAGACCAGAGCAGAACGTGATGCAGAAGTATAAAAACAAATTTTAAACGGAGAATAACAAAATGGCAGGATATGTAAGACAGAGTTCATTTGTAGACGGTGATACCGTTACTGCTGCACTTTTTAACGATGAGTATAATCAGCTAGTAAACGCTTTTCATAACTCTACAGGTCACGCACATGATGGCACAGCAGCCTCTGGTCCTGTTATTGGTATCATCGGTGATGCAGGAGAAACTGCTCCGAACAACAAAGTATTAATAGATACAACAAACAACTATATTGAGTTTTATGTAGAAGTAAGTAGCAATCCAGTACAGCAATTATACATAGCCGATGGAGCTATTATACCTGTTACTGATAACGATGTAGACTTAGGTACTAGCTCATTAGAATTTAAAGATTTATATTTAGATGGCACAGCCCATATAGATACGTTAGACGTTGATGCCAACGCAGGAATTATAGGAAACGCTACAGTAGGTGGTACATTAGGTGTCACAGGCAATACAACTCTAACAGCAAACTTAACAGTAAACGGAAACACAACACTTGGTAACGCTGCAAGTGATACAGTTACTATAACAGCAGACGTAGCTTCTGACATTATTCCAAGTGCTGATAGCACACATGCATTAGGTGACAGTTCTAATTACTGGTCACATGGTTACATTGATGCTATTACAACTACAGGTAATGTTGCAGTTGGTGGTAACTTAACAGTCACAGGCACAACTACATTTAATGGTGGTACAATCACAATGGGTGATGCAGCTACTGACAATGTGGTGTTTGGTGCTGACGTAGACTCAAACATTATACCTGACGATGATGATACATATGACTTAGGAAGTTCTTCACAAGAATGGAGAAACTTATTTATAGATGGTACTGCAAACATAGACAGCCTTGTAGCTGATACAGCAGACATTAATGGTGGTACTATTGATAGTGCAACTATTGCAACCTCTGACATTACAGTTGGTTCTGGTAAAACTTTAGACGTTTCATCAGGTACTTTTACACTTGCAGATAATCAAATCTCTGGTGACAAAGTAGAAGGTGGTACTATTGCTGCTACTACTGTTACTACATTAACTTCAACAACTGGTAATATTACAAGTGTTAATGCTACTACAGTAGATACAACTAATCTTGAAGCTACAAACTTAAAAGCTAAAGATGGAACTGCTGCAGGGTCTATAGCAAACTCTACAGGTGTTGTAACACTTGGAAGTTCTGTACTAACTACAACAGATATAAATGGTGGTACTATTGATGGTACTATTATAGGTGGCTCAAGTGCTGCAGCTATTACAGGTACAGCTATTACAGGTACAAGTTTTGTAATTGGTAATGCTGACATTAACGAAGCAGAATTAGAAACTATAGATGGAGTTACAGCAGGAACTGTTGCAGCTTCTAAAACTATAGTAGTAGATAGCAACAAAGACTTTACAGGTGCTAGAAACATTACACTTACCGGAGAACTTGATGCAGGTTCATTAGATGTAAGTGGTGATGTAGATGTAGATGGTACACTTGAAACAGATGCACTTTCTATAAATGGTACAACAGTTACAAGTACTGCAGCCGAACTAAATATTTTAGATGGAGTAACATCCACAGCAGCAGACTTAATATACTCGATGGTGTCACAAGCACAGCAGCAGAGTTAAATATCCTAGATGGAGTTACTAGTACTGCAGCAGAACTAAACATCCTAGATGGTGTTACAGCAAGTGCTACAGATATAAACCTTATAGATGGTATAACAAACGGAACAGTAATAGCAAGTAAAGCTATTATAACAGATTCAAACAAAGACATTACTGGTGGTAGAAACATAACCATTAGTGGTGAGTTAGATGCAGCCACATTAGATATTAGTGGTGATGCAGATATAGATGGAACATTAGAAGCCGATGCAATTACAATCGGTGGTGTTACATTAGCAGAAACAATTAGTGATACTGTTGGAGCTATGGTTAGCTCTAATACAGAGACAAATATAACAGTTACTTATGATGATAGTGATAACACATTAGACTTTGTAATCGGTACACTTAACCAAGACACAACAGGTCTAGCAGCTACAGCCACAGCTTTAGCAACAGCTAGAACTATACATGGTGTATCTTTTGATGGTACAGCTAATATAGACTTAACAGAAGTTGTACAAGATACAGTAGGTGCTATGGTATCAAGTAATACTGAATCAGGTATTACAGTAGCTTATCAAGATGGTGACGGTACTCTAGACTTTACAGTTGGTACATTAAACCAAGATACTACAGGTACAGCAGCTTTAGCTACTCAAGTTACAGTATCAGCCAATGACTCTACAAACGAATCAGTCTATTTGACTTTTGTAGATGGTGCTACAGGTTCTCAAGGAATTGAAACAGACTCAGCTCTATCATATAACCCAAGTACAAATACTTTAACAGTTGCAAACATTAGTGTTTCAGGTACACAGACTATTGTAGACTCTGTAACTATGAATGCTAACAACGCTGTAATCTTTGAAGGTTCTACAGCAGATGCACACGAAACAACTCTTACAACGATTGATGCTACAGGAGATAGAACAATATCTCTACCTAATGTCTCTGGTACATTACCAGTATTAGCAGCAGTATCAACTACACAGATTACTTCTACACCTGAAGAACTTAATATTCTTGATGGTGTTACAAGTACTACTGCTGAACTTAACTTAGTAGATGGTTCTACAGCAGGTTCTGTAGTTAATAGTAAAGCTGTTGTATATGGTTCAAGTGGACAAGTAGCAGCTACATCAGCTACAGTTGCAGGTGATTTAACAGTAGATACAAATACATTAGCAGTTGTTGCAAGTTCTAACAGAGTAGGTGTTAATCAAGCTTCACCAGATGTATCACTTGACTTAGGTGCTAACACAGATGCTGTACATGTACCAGTAGGTACAACAGGTCAAAGACCAACAGGTGCTGCAGGTTACTTTAGATATAACACTTCACTATCACAATTTGAAGGTTATACAGATGCATGGGGTGCTATCGGTGGTGGTGGTACTAATACATTTACACACGATGTATTTACAGCTAATGGTTCTACAACTGCATTTGCTTTAAGTCAAACAACAGAATCAGAAAATAATTTAATAGTCTTTGTAGACGGTGTATTCCAAGAACAAGGTGCATACTCTATAGCTACATCAAGTGGTACAACTACTTTAACCATGAGTGCTGCTCCTGCTAACGGAAGAAAGCTAGTAGTATATTCAGTAGCTGCAGGTGTATCAGGTTCTAATCTAAACATAGACACAATGACAGGAGACGGTAGTGATACTACTTTAACTTTAAGTATAGCTCCTGTAAATGAAAACAATACACAAGTATTCTTTGATGGTGTATATCAGAACAAATCAACATACAGTATCTCAGGTACAACTCTAACATTCTCTACAGCTCCTCCAACTGGTGTGGCTGTTGAGGTTATGACATTTACTCAGACTGATATTAATGTTCCTGTTGACAATACAATTACTACAGCTAAGATTGTAGATGATGCTGTTACAAGTGCTAAGTTAGATACTAACATAGCTATTGCTGGAACTTTAGGAGTTAGTGGTGTTTTAACAGGTTCAAGTTTAGATATATCAGGTGATATAGATATAGATGGAACAACCAATTTAGACGTAGTAGATATTGATGGTGCTTTAACTCAAGATGGTGGAGCAGTCTTTAACGAAGCTTCAGCAGACGTAGACTTCAGAGTTGAATCAAATGGTAACACTCATATGTTATTTGTTGATGGTGGTAATGACCTAGTAGGTATAGGTACTTCAACTCCTAAAAATACTCTTGATTTAGGAACTGCTACTCAAGGAAGAGGAATAACTTTTACTAACTATTCTAATCTTATTTCGGAATACAGTAATGCTTCTCTATGGCTTAGTAGTAACTTTTATGCAAGTGCAGGTGCTTCAGGATATAAAACAGGTGCAACAGGTAATTTTGGTGCAGCAGGTATTCGTGTGCACGGAACTGGAGGTGGTAGCAATAGTGGAATAATAGAATTATATACAGATACTAATGCTAGTAAAACAGCAGATGCTGCCTTTACGCCTACAAAAATTATGCGTATGGATAATGATGGACTAAAATTTGGTTCAGACACAGCAGCAGCTAATGCTTTAGACGATTATGAAGAAGGTACTTTTACTCCTGTATATGATAACGTGGCACAACCTACTTATCAAACTCAAAGTGGTAAATATATAAAAATTGGAAAAATTGTACACGTTACAGGAACAATAATTTGTACTGGACTTGATACATCTGATGGTTCAGCAATCATTATAACAGGATTTCCTTTTAATGTTGATACTACAAACGAAGCTATGAACTTTAATTTAGGAAGAATAACAAGTCAACTTAATGGAGAAGAAGTAGATTTAAGAAATGTGAGAGCTGTATCAACTGGTGCAATGTTTCTTAGGTCAAGTAATAGTAGTCTTTCTTACAATAGTGGAATTAATGCTGATGGAACATTACAATTTGCTGCTACATATCATTCAGCATAATAATGGAAATATCAACTTACATAATTTGGAACGTCTTTATAACTTTAGTATTAGGACCTATCCTNTATAACATAAAACAAAATACTGCTGAAGCTAANAGGTTAGATATATTGNTAAACAAAACCAGAGAAGAAATAGCACGAGACTACGTAACAAAACAAGAACTTAAAGATGACATGTCTAGACTAATGGACAGGCTAGAAAAACTTGACGAAAAGCTTGACAAACTCTTTGAAGTCAAGTAAACTATAAGGTATACTTATGAAGAATAATAAAGGAAGAAAAAGATACAATAAGGTAAAAGCCAAAAGAGTTAAAGCTTATACAGGTTTTAATCCTAGAATAGATTTAAAAGGTTTAAAAGGTTTAAAAGATAAAAATCCTAAAATACCTAAAGATGGTTTTGATGCTGTTGATTTTCCTGAATCAGATACTACAACTGTAACACCTACTAAAAAAACTACACCTGCTGCTGCTGATTTTGGACCTTCTGTTACAGAAGACGGTAGAAATCGAGAAGAAATAGATACTGGTGTTCCAGCTCAAACAGACGTAACAACTGTAGAAGACGGACAAGGAACAACTAGTTACCAGTATGAAGATGAAGGACCAGCTATAGGAGATACTATAACTTATGATGGCAAGACATATCGTTGGGATGGTACTAAATACGTACTTGTAAGTGATGATGGTACTGGTGATGATGATGATGATGGTGATGATGGTACTGGTGATGAGACACCTAAAGAACCTACATTTGCTGAAGAAAGAGAAGCAAGAGTAAAAAGAACTGGTACAGGTGCTGAAGCTATTGCAAGTGGTACAATGCCAGAAAACCTACCTAAGATTCCAGATGCTAAAACTTTACTAGACGAAGACGGAAAGCCTTTAGAAGGTACAGAATTAGATTCTACTGCTGATTCTTTTAAAATGGATAGTGAAAATATTACTGGTGCTACTGCATCTACAGTTGGTACACCCACAACTAAAGAAGATGTCTCTACAACTGATGCAGACCAAGCAGATGAAACTATAGGTCAAGATTTAACAGCTAACAAAATGACAGCAAAGACTGTTTCAGATACAGTTATTCCTGTCGATGCTGCTCAAGGTACAGTTACTCAAGGTAAAGCAACAGTAGAAGAAGGTACAATTACTGGAGAAGCTAAGTCTGCAATGATAGACGAAGCTGAAGCTGCTATTGGTAAAGCTAAAAATGTAGATGCTGTTATCTCAGGCAATGCTTTTGTACCAGAAGTAAAAAATAGTGGTGTAGGTGTTGCTGCTACTCCAGAAGCTGAAAAGAACGAAAGAGCTGCTATCACAGGTACTCCTGCTGATGATGCTACTTCTGCACAAATTATAGGCACAGTAGGCTATGAAGCTTCTAAGTCTAGGGTAGTTACAGGACAAGCTGCTAAAGGTGCTGCTGCATCTATGATAGCTCAAACTGCTAATATACCTGATGCTATTGCTGCTGCTATTGTAGAAGACCCTGCAACTATGACAGCTCAAATAGCTAGTGAAGATGTAGAAGTACAGGCTGCAGTTGCTGCATTGCCTACAGAAGCTTTAGTATCTTCACAGATGGAAAGCTTACTGGGTGGTATGGAAGATGGTAACATACCTGCATGGGCTAAACCTGCTGTTGATGCAGTTAATGCTGGTATGGCTCAAAGAGGTCTTAGTGTATCTACTGTAGGTAGAGACTCACTCTTTAATGCTATTATACAAAGTGCTATGCCAATGGCACAAAGTAACGCACAAGCTTTACAAGCTAGAGCAGCTCAAAACTTAAGTAATCAACAACAAGCAAACTTACAAGAGTCTACTCAAGAACAACAACTAAGATTACAGAACCTAGCAAACAGACAAGATGCTGCTAGTCAAACTGCACAGATGTCTCAACAAATGAAGACAATGCAAAGTCAGTTTAGACAACAAGCTGTAATGACAACTGCTGACCAACAACAGCAGACTAGAATGCAAAACTTGCAGAACCAACAAAATGCTGCAGTTTTAAATTCACAACAAGCACAAGCGATTAACGCACAGAATTTAGGTAATGACCAGCAAATTAATTTAGCTAACTTACAGATTGAAGCACAAACTGAAGGAGCTAATCAGAACGCAGAGAACCAAGCTAAACTAGCAGAGATGCAAGTAGCTGCAGANTTCTTATCTAAGAACGCTGGATTTAAACAGCANATGGAATTAGCTAATTTATCTAATGAACAACAGATGCAGTTAGCAAATCTTTCAGCTCTTAATCAAGCAAGTTCTGAAAACTTAAGTGCTGCCCANCAAACTGAATTAGCAAATCTTAATGCTCAGATGAATACGAACATTAATAATTCTAAGTTNGCAAATGCAATGGGTGTAGCTCAACTTAATGTTGACCAACAAAGAGCTATGCANAATGCTGGTATGGTTGCTAACATGGATATGGCTAAGTTTACTACTGANCAACAAGTAGAATTAGCTAANAGTAAGTTTATGCAGACTGTACAAATACAGAATATGAATGCTGAACAACAAGCTATTATGCAAAAAGCTACAGCTATGGCTCAGATGGACATTGCTAATTTAAGTACTAGAGAAAGACTAGCTGTTGAGAATGCTAAAAACTTTTTAACAATGGATATGGCTAATCTTAATAACAATCAACAAGCTAACATGATGAAAGCTCAACAGGCTCAACAACGATTGTTATCTGACCAAGCTGCACAGAATGCTGCTGAACAATTTAATGCTACTAGTGCAAATCAGACAGACCAGTTTATGGCTAGTATGTCAGCTAACATGAGTCAGTTTAATACTGCTCAAACTAATAATATGACTCAGTTTAACAACTCTCAAAAGAATGCTGCTGAAGCTAGAAGAGTTGGTAACGAAGCAGAGGCTGCAAGATTACAAGCACAATTAGATACACAAGTAAGTCAATTTAATTCTGCACAATCTTTTGAGCAAGAAAAGTTTAATACAGCAAATGAAACAGCTATAGCACAAAGTAATGTAGCATGGAGACGACAAGCTAATACAGTAGATACTGCAGCACAAAATGCAGTTAATCAACAGAATGCACAGAATGCATTTGGACTAGCTGCTTCTGCACAAAACTTTTTATGGCAAGAACTTAGAGACCAAGCAGACTTTAATTTTAGAAGATGGGATAACGATGAACAACGTAAAGCTTCTTTGTTAATTGCTGCTCTAGGAAACGAGACAGGAGCTTCTAAAGAAAGCAACTGGAACACAAACCTGACTGCAATTAAAAGTTTAGTTGATGGTTGGTTAGATTAATATAGGAAAAAGACATGGGATTTTTAAGAAAAGTTGGGAAAAAAATAAAAAAAGTATTTAAGAAAATAGGCAAAGCTATTAAAAAAGGTTTTGGTAAAGTTGCTAAAGCTTTTGGAAAGTTAGGTCCATTAGGTTCTATTGCTTTATCTTTTCTACTTCCGGGCATAGGTAATATGCTGACAGGGTGGCTTGGACATATGGGCAAGTTTGGTAAATTTATTATGAACGTAGGTTCTAAAATTAAACAAGGTGCTACTTGGATTAAAGAAGGCGTAGGTACTGTATTTAATAAAGTAAGTGATGCTATTGAATTTGGTATGAATAAAGTTAGTCAACCATTTATGAAAGAAGGTGCACGAGGAATGGGAAGTGCATTTAGAGATTTTGTAAGTGATGTGACTGGTGGATTTATTGATAAGTCTACGGTTAATTTAAAAGATGATATGGGTAATTTACTTACAGATAGTAATCCGTTTACTAAAGATGGTATATTAAAAGATATAGATACAGGAACTGAGTTTACAACTAAAGTTGGTTTTGATGACCCTACATCAGAAAACTTTGGAGACTTTGGTTCTAGGGTAGCTAAAGACCCAACAGGCATGGCAAACTTAGAAAACATACAAAATAGAAATAAATTTATACGAGATGTTAATAAATTTGAAGGAAAAGAAATTAAAGGTTTAACTAAGAAAGCTACAGATGATGGATTTGAATGGTACAAAGCTGGTGACGATGGAAAATTATTAGATAAACCTTTTAAAAGTATTACTGATAAATCTTCTAAATCATATTTAGATATGACTAAAAAGAAACTTGTTGAACAAGGCGATGGCTATAGTGTATTTGATGGTAGAAAAGACGACCAAAGTTTTAGAGAATATATAGGGGATAGTAAAGAAGCAGGTGTTTATAAAAAAGTAGGAGCTTTGAGTACATATGGTATGACTCAAATGGAAGGAGAAGCTCAGATAGCTGCTTACAACGCTAGAGTTAAAAAAGATAAAGCAGATTACTTTACAGATGTAGGTCTTAATAGTCTTGCAAACAGAACCAATTATAGTGTAACACAACCTGCAAACTTTATTGATACTACAACTTTTGATATAGGTAAAGATTTAAATGACCAGTTCTTAATGTCTATGAACATACAAGGTCCTAAAGTATCTGGCTTTGATGTAGGTGGTTATGGTACTACTTACGAAGATGTAATAGAAAAACTGGCAACTGCATAGGAGTAATTAATGGAAGACCAAATAGCAAAAGGAGCAGAGGAACATATTTTTGAGAGGCATACTCCCGGTCAGTCTCTTACTAATTCTAAAGAGCAGCCTTACCCTTGGGAACAAGCACCTCAAATGAGTTCTGTCAAAGAAGCTACACAAAAAATATTTTTAGGATTACTTGAAGATAAAAATTTAGCTACAGTTACAGACATGATGGCTGAAGGTACTCCTATTGATGATGTAGCTCAAATGTTATTAATGACAGGATTTCAAAAAGGTAAATTTAATCCTGATATGATGTTACAACTATTAGAACCTACTATGTATATGCTATTAGCTATTGCAGAAAAAGTAGGTATTAAACCAACACTTGACAGACCCGGAGAGGCAGAACCAGAACCTAACGATGAGTTTAATGCTGATACTAATATGGAAGACGGAGAAGCAACTAAAAACTTTATAGGTGCTGGTGGTAGATTCCAAGATGCAGTTGTTAAAAACATTAACCCTGCTTCAGTCGGTGGAGAAATACAACAAAAACTAGCAGACTTAGATATGAGTAAAATGAAAGAAAGTATACTACAAAAACGTAGACCTGCTATGCAACAAAAAGAAAGTTTACTAGGTAAAACAGGAGTTTAGATATGGCTGATAATTTTAGCGATATAATGAGTAACTATAAAAATATGAGCATTGAAGAACTTGGTGGTTCTTTATTGCAACGACAATCTGACCAATCAGCAGCAGCAGCTAAACGAGCTAAGAAACAAGACAGAGTTCAACAAGCTTTAGCACTTATGCTTACAGGTCAAGCTATTTTTAAAGGTGCTTACAAAAGAAGAACAGAAGAATTAGATGCTGCTAAAACTTGGGAAGCTAGAGATAACAAAGCACAGGCACAACAAATTAATGTACTATCTCGTTTAGTACCTTCTATTCCAGAAAACTTTCATGCTGAAAAAACTGCAGAAGAAAGAGCTGAATTATTAATGCAAGATAATGTATATCGTAATGATATGAAAGCTAAAATGGGTAAGTATGTAGATACACAACTATCTGCTGTATTTCCTGACATGGATAGTTTTAGAAATACTGGAAGATATAAAAGAGTAACAGATGAATCTATTAAAGCTATTGCAGCTCACATGTTTCAAAAAGATGATAATGGAATTGAAAGATATAAAAACTTTGAAACACAATTAGCTGGTATATTTAAAGATAAAGATTATGACAGATTAGAATTGTTTCAAAAAGGTGTAGGGCTTGATGAGTTTGAGCTTACAGATTATGAAGCTGAAAATTATAAATTACTTCAAAGACAATATAGAGACCAGTCAGGCTTGATTGGTGGTATTAAATCTGTATTTGGAAGACTTGGTAAAAAAGCAGACCGAGAAGGTAGAGTAAATTTATTTGGTAAAATAGATGATAAACATTTAGCTAATCCTAAACTATCACAAGTATTAGAAAGTTTAGATTTAAAAGGTTTAATGATTCCTATTGTTGATAGAGCTATTGCTAATGTACAATCAGCTCCAAAAAGATTTAGTGAAGAAGCTGGTTCAGAAAAGAATGCTCCTTTACAAGAAGCTATTAAAATAACTTTTGGTGAAATGCAAAGTCTTGTAGGTCAGTCTGACCCTGAAAGTATTGATGCAGATGGTTTATTAAATATAGGCGTAGATAGATTAGGTCGTGATTACAAACGTAGAAAACAAGACCCTTCAGTTTTAATAGTTGAAGAAGACTTTGAAGTACTGCAAAGATTTATTAATGACCCTGAAAATGCTGCTCTTAATAAAAAATTCTTTAATGATGTAACAGCATTAGCATTACGTTTTAGAGAAGACCCAAGTGTTGCTAAAGATTTGTATGCTCCTTTTGCTACTAGTCCAGAACAACTAGAAAAATTTGTAGTATCAATGAACGACCCTGAATTTGCTAATCAATTTGCTATAGCTATTACAACTAAAGAAAATTTTGATGCAGACACCACTATGGATTTTGGAAGCTGGGATTCTAGTTATGCTAGTAAAGGATTATCTGACCAAAACTACGAACCATCTTCAGCTTTTAATGCTTTAATAGGAAGCAGTAAACTTGAAGTTGTAGTAGATGCACAAGGTAATGATAAGTTTAGACCGACAAAAGAATATACAACTGGAAATCTTAATATACAAAAAGCAGTATATGACCAAACAGTTCGTAAAATTTTAGAAGCTCCTTCTACTAAATTAAATGATGCAGCAAAACAAAAAACTTTAGATAATTTATTTAACAATGTTCCTAATCCTAGAGGCATGGGTCAACTAGATTATTTACAAGCTATGAAAGAAGATAGAGAAGAATTAAATAGAATAATGACAAGAAGTAGTGGAGGAATGTTTACACCCCCACCACTAAAGACTCCAGTAGCTGACTATTTAAAAAAAAAAGAGTCGACTGACCCAGAACAGTTTACCGAAGAATTAAACAATTCTAAAATAGAGTCTTTGTCTAGACCCTATACTCCAGACCAAATGAACGAAAAGGTTGCTTCAGATGCAATACGTATTGCTGTGTCTATTAGTACACAACCACAAAATGTTATTAATAGAAGAGAAGAGTTTTTAAACTTTATTAGTACTTATGAAAGTAATAATGGAACTAATCCAAATACTTTTAATAATCCATTAAAAGATGACCAAGGAGATTCAGCTTTTGGTTATTTGCAAATGAAAAACATAGCACTTAAAGATGTAACTAGAATGTTTACTCCAGAAACTGCTGATGGAAACGGAGCACCTATTCGTCAATATAATAAAATGATTATAGAAAAATTAGGTTCAGAATATGATTTATCTAAAATGACAAGAGAAGATATGCGTAAACCTTTACATCACGCTTTAATGGGTAGTGCTTTTTTATCACGAGTTGAAGAGCCTATACCTGCCAATAAAGAATTATGGGGTAAATATTATATGGAACATTGGAATACAGGTGATGGATATGCTAGTGAATCTAAATTTTTAGCAGCAAATGGATTATATTTAAGAGCAGCAAAACAAACTGTTAAATCATTACTAGGTAGAGAAGACTAATATGCCAAATCAATTACAAGATTATTTAAACTATGTAGAATCTGACAAGCAACGTAAAGAAAAAGAAGATGGTCTTTTAGAATATAATAATTTTTTACAAGATGAAACACCACAGCCAGAAGATAGGACTGTTACTGGATATGATGAAATTATATCTACTAATCAACCTTCTTCCTACTCTCCAAATGTATCTACAAGTGGTAAAAAAAGTTTAACTCAACTTGAGAATGACCCTAAGTTTGCTAAGATTGCTAATAGATTTTTAGAAAGTATTGGAGAAAATGATGATATCTTTGAATACTTAAGAGACTCAGATTACAGTTTAAGTGCAGCAGCAGTTAGAGCTGTACAAACAAATAGTTGGACAGAAGAACAAGCTGCTGATTATGTATACTTAAGAGACCAATTTGCTAATGCAGAACTATCAGGTTTTAAAGAAAGATTTAATTTTGTTAAAGACTTTGCTGTAGATGCATTGACTGACCCACTTAATATTGTAGCTGCTATATTTGCAGGACCAACACTAGGAGCTTCGTTTGCTGCTAGAGGTGCATTAACTATGGCTGCTAGAGAAGGTGTTAAAAGAAATGCTAGACAAATAGCTAAAAGAAAAACATTACGAAAAGCTAAAGTTGGAAAGGCTGCAAAGGCTGGTGCAAAAGTAGGTGCAGTTGAAGGTGCTTTATGGGCTGGACCACACGAATATTTTTTACAAGATATAGATATTGACTTAGGTGCTAGAGACGAAATAGACTTAGGAATTATAGCAGGTACTACTGCACTAGGTGGTATACTTGGTGGTGGTATAGGTGGAGGACTTGCTGGTGTAAGTGCTATTAAAAATTCTAAATACTTAAACGATAAAACATACAAACATACTAACGAAAACGAAATAGACACAGCAGCCAATGCTCAAACAAGAGAAGAAGTATTAGAAGATTCTAGATTTGATAGAGCTAGAATAAAAGCAGGTGAAGTATTAAATAGAATAAATCCTTTAAAAAAGAAAGCAGGAGACATAGCAGAAAATTATAAAGATGTTTTATATTTATTTTTAGGAAATAGTTTTGGTAAACCTACTACTCAATTTTTAAATAAATTAAAAGACTCAGAAACTTTAAATGATTTACTAGGTAGATTTAGATATGATTATGATTCTACTTTAACAGATAAAGGTAGGAAAGGACCTAAAGAAAAATCTTATGGTTTATTGTTACAAGAATATCACGGATTTTTTGTTGGTGGATTACAACAAGCTACTAAAAAATTAGACCGTATGGGTATTAAAAATTTCTTAGGTTTAAGAACTGGTAACAAACTTGAAACTAATGTTAATGACCAATTAGCTATAATGTTAAGGGATGAAAAACTTACAGTAAACAATGCTGAAAATTTAAGAAACTCTACATACCAAGGACAGTTTAAAGTTAATGATGATGTACTAGATGCATATGTTGAAATTAAAACTTTAATAGATGAGGGTTATAAGAAAGGAAAAGA
>JGI24005J15628_10001231_pt1 | contig 13825 bp, 12 predicted proteins | sample LinPmetageLP40_FD_15628 | JGI IMG/M metagenome (IMG submission 15628)
CCCGCCTCCGCCGCCGTCGGCAAAAAGGTTTCTCTTTTCTAGGGCGATTTTTAGTTTGCGATGAAAGATAGACATGCTGTCTTCTACTGAATTGTTAAGTGCTTCTGGGTCTACTTTATCTGAGTATGTTTTAATTAGTTCGCCTATTGTTGCGTCTTTGACAACAACTACTTCTACTTTGTCTATACCTAGCATCCTAGCGGCATCGTATCTGTGGTGGCCGTTTACTAGATACCCATTTCTATCTAATATAAATGGTTTGTCTTTACCATAGAAATTATTAGCAACTTTTGATGCAAGTCCAGGCTCCCTGTCCGTTTGAACTGGTTTAATTTTATCTACAGGATATGTTAATCGAATCGTATCATGATTTATCAAGTCTGGAACTTTTAATTGAGGCATCATACTTCTAGGAATAGGCTTGCCTACTACGTTATGTGGTAAATCTATACCTTGTACTGCCTCAAATATTGATTGCTTCACGGTCTTACCCATTCCCCATTTTTAAATACTGCAACTTCACCTATATTACAAAGTGTGTATTCGCCTTCTACCGGCAGTTGCGGTTCTCTTACTTTTATTTCTTCGTTCATTTACTTAATTGCTTTTGTAATGTTTTATGCAATTTAACTTTTGCATAACCTCTAACAATACTTCTCATGTCAAAATTGTTACCGTATTGAGCTCTAGCGGCTCTAAAGTCTCTGATCATTGCAGGATCTGGTATACATATATACGCATTCATCTGTGCTTTAAGATCATCAGACATCAAAGGTTTTGCAAAAATTTCTCTTAACTTTCTAATTGTATCGTTGTTAGGTACTGCACCTTCTTTAACACTATTTAATTCTTTCCACATGCTAATAACATGCCTTGCTTCAAAGGCTTGAACACCAAACTCTTGTGTTAATTTTCGTTGCACATCTACTGTTGAGACTTTTTTACGAAATAGTGTGTCTACTAATTTAATCATTGCTGGAATATTTTTTTCATTGTGTCTGTTAACACCGTGACTAGGCTTGCTCTCTTGTACACTCTCAACTTTCTTACGCATACCCGAACCTCTTACTTTAATTAACTCTACTAAGCCTTTTTCTTTTTCAATATAGTTTCTAATGTAGCCGTCATTTTGTGCTTGTTTCTTTCTTATAGATAAAAACGGTTTGTTGTTTACTTTGTTAATAATAGTAATTTTTGGCTGAGCTTTATCGTCAATAAAAACTGCTTCTAGATCAACTTTGTTTTTGTCCATCATTCTGTCTAATTTTTTAAAGTCTAGCACATAGTAGCCACCGCTTAATGTGTCTTCAAACTGCACTAACTTAACTCTATCATCATTGAGAGTGGCAAAGAACTTAATAGTGTTTAAGAACTGCATAAGCCAATCTACTTCTTTATCTTCAGTTGTTAGATGAGTGTTTATTTGTTTTGCCGCTTCACTGTATGCAATAACATAAGCATCATTTATTGTTTCTGAAGACATAAACTGTTTTTCAATTACAGATAAATCTGCACCAAATTTTTCAAACATTTCTTTTAATATAAAGAAACGTTCTGTTGATACACCTTGTGCTTTTTTGCCGCCGCCTACTTGTCCCATTTGTTTAGTACTACCTACTTTAACACTCATATCATAATGTTGTAGTGTTTTTTCTGGGCCGCCGTCTAAACTGTGAGTTAAAAATACATCTACTTTAGTATCTGTTTCTCCGCTTACACCATCAGCAATTACTTTTACAGCATCAACTTTGCCGTTTTTAGCAAAAAGTTTTGTGTACTTGTCCATGTTGTCATTTACATAAGAAACAACATTGTTACTGATATTATTCATCAGAGCCCATTTCTCAGGGTTTATAAAATCCTTATAAGTATCTGATTTAAGATTAAGTGTAAGTGTAAAGAAGTCTGCTATAGGATTGTCCGTTTCTCTGGCAGTAAGTGTTAACTCATGCCAACCACCTTTATCTGGTGCGTCTGTTGGTAATCGTTTCATAACTGCTTTTATATCACTGTCTGTGATAGGAGCAATTGGTCGTTTAAGCAATCTAGCAAATGTGGCACAGCCTAATATACCTTCTGCTACTTCACCTTTGTTAGAAACTTTTTCTCCGCCTGATCTAGATCCAAATTCTGCTGTTTTTTCTAATTGGTTCCAAGTAACTTTATTGCCATCTATGTCTATAGGATCAGGTAAATCACTTGCAACTGTTACATCCTTAATCATATCTGGGTGTAATACAATTTCACCGCCGCCGGCTTTTTCAGTCTTTTGAAATGGTATTCCTGCATTAATTTTGTTAACAAAAGCATCAAATCTGGATTGGTCTTTGGATAGTTCATTTCTGTTTAAACTTCCTTCAACAAATTTACCATGTAATTGACTAATTCTATTTGCATCTATGTTTTCTAACTTTGCTATTTGTTCTTGCAAGGACAGGTTATTAAACTTGCTAAACACACTTTCGTTACTTCTACGTGTGGCCGCTAATGCATCTTGGAAACTAGCAAAAGGCTGGTCTTTGTATAGCAGTTGATTTTTCATAGTTTGTAAAACATTTGCTTTGAAAACAGCATCATTGTTTGGACTGTTTAAAAAGTTTACTAGATCGTTTACTTCGCCACGTGGTAAGTAATTCTGCATACCATTTCGCATCATTGCATCAAAGCCTGGCCAATCTGATCTGGCTTTGTAGGCATCTTCGACGCGATTTTGTTGATCTGGTGTTGTGTAAATGTCGCTAACATCATCGTTACCATCTTTTCTAAAATAGTTGCCACCGCTCTCTTTGTAATTTTTCTTAATATATTCAGAAGCATCTCTTACACATGATACCCATCTTTCCATACTATGTGATGACCTTAGTTCCGAATGCTGACTATCATACATATCGTACACTTTCTTTAATAAGTTTACACCTTGATCATTAACACCAGGCTCTATCTTTAGATATTCTGCTAAGTCAGTCCAATTTGTATAACCTGCAATTCCATTTGATGATTCACCGTCTTTGCCTCTAACTCCTGCCGCGTCCTGTAAATCTTTTCCTGTTTCTAAGTCATTCTTATCGGTTAATGCCTTTGCTTTTTTACTTAATTCTGGATTGTTTATATGCCATGCCGCCGCGGCTGATGGTGACATTGGAGTACCAGCACCTGGTTGTGATGTCAATGTATGAGATACTAATGGTTCTACATTAGGTTCTCTAGAATCACCTTCCGTTGATATTGCTATGCCTTCCTTCTTTAATTCAGTTTTTAATCCGTTTATGCTAACATACTCAGCAGGGTTATCAACGAGATCACTAAATGCTCTTCCGTATATTTTATAAAATTCTTTCATCACAAGCCGTGCCGCTTTGCTTCTCCAATCCTCATGTGACTCTTCGCTCTTTTGTATTTCATAGGCATCATGTGCCTGGCTCCAATGTGCCGCTGGAATAACAAAAACTTTTGACTTATTTAATTTAGTTGTAAACTCTGATTTGGCTCTTAGTTGGTACGCTTTTCTAGTCTTTGCTGTATAGTCTGGGTTAGTTAATGCTCTGTACAGATCTGCCCACATGTATGCCTGAGAATGTGCAGGTATGTTTAATGTTATAGGTGGTCTTTCCTGTACACTTCTCTGAAAGTCATCTTCTCTGCTAGGAATATTATTTTTGCCTGCAATCTCATCTGCTTGGCTTTCGAATCCAACTTCTTGTGCAATTTTATCAAATCCTTGCATCCAATCTTTTAAAGACTTGAATCTTTGCTTTACTATCTTTTTCACCGTTCCTGTAACAGGGTCGCCTTTTTCAATATCTCTATAATACCTGCCAAGACCATCTCTTATACTATCTGTTAAACGATCGCCTAAACGATTTAAAACACTTCCAGTATTTGGATCTGCCATTTCATTATTTTTAATATCTTTAAAAATCTCTATCAGTTTTTCTTTATTATAGACAGTAAATACTAAATGATTATGTACTCCTTCGACTTCTACTTGTTCATGGTCTCCCCATGCATTAAGTAACGTCCTCGATAGTTCCCCTATTTTCTTAACAGAGTCAACATATAACTGGAAGTTGTCGTTTTTGATTTCTTCTAAATGTAAGAAACGTTTACGCAATTTCATTGTGTACGAATTTAAGTAGTTTTCTAAGTATGTATCGCTAGATGATATGTTTGAGTTAAAATGAGGTGCAACTGGTTGCGAATAATTGTTATACTTATTGAGAAACTTCATTAGATCTTTGAATTGATCCTCATAATAGATTTCGCCAGGCTGTGCTGGAGGATTAGAACTGTTGTATCCGCCTCTGGTCATGTTAGAATAGAAACTGTTAAACTCTTCATCTTCTATTGTACTCATGATGCTGTATTTTATATTGTTTCTTTTAGTTTCCTCTGCTACATCTGGTGTAGTTAAATTTACTAATTTGTCCAATAACTCTTCTTGGTTTTCTCTGGACCAACCATCACTGTGTATTGCATTCCANGTACCTTTAACAATTCTTTCTGCTTTTGGTATGTTTAAAAATTTTGGCATTGATATCACGTCTTTCTTAAATAAAGCGTCAACACCTTTTTTAAGTACAGCGGCTTTTTGGTCTATCCTATCATTTTGTGTAGGAATTTGATAGTTGTTTATTCGAGAAAGTATAAGATCAGTAAATTGATCTTCTGATATATTAAATTCTTTAAAACTTCTACGAATAACGCCTATTGATTTAGCATTAACATCCATTCGATGCTTGCCTAAGGCTACATCAACAGCAAGTAATCCTATGCCCTTTACATACTCACGTTGTGCTTCTTGTAGAACTACGTTGGTTTCAGATGGTTCAGGTGCTTCGTTTACATTCCCTACTTGATATAAAGACAAGTAAGCATTAGTTATTGCTGTAACACCATTAAAATAGTTATCCTTGCTTATCATACTCTTAAACAAGTCTAATAGTGGCTCGTTAACGTCTGAGCCAATGTTCATATCTGCTCGACTAATTTTTCCTGCACCGTGAACTATTCTGTGTATAGCAGTTGCATAGTCTTTGTTAAACGTATCAGTATAACCTGCTTTCATTACCGTTGCATAACGTATAACTGCTTTAACAATCTTAGGCATGTCTTTGTGATAATCTTCACCGCCACCTATTCTAAACTCTATGAGATTAGTTCCTGTTTCGCTATCCTTTTGACTCTTAAAGTTAATACTGTTAAATTTACCAGAGTCTATGCCTTTTGATAATTCTGCTTCAATATCTGCAAATCCTTCACTGCCTCTGCCTGAAAGTTTCCGTGCATCGTTGGCTTTGTTTTTAATATTTTTACTTTGTTGCTTGGTATAAGAATTATTTTCTCTGCCAAATGTTTGTAATAGATAAGTGTCACCTAATAGTGATGCCATTTTTAATTTATTTGGTCCGCCTTCACTACCCCAAAATTTGTCGTCGTCATCTTGAGTTAACTTAGGATCGTTGCCATACCAGCTCATAGTAACATGTAAGCCTGTTGAGCTGTTTGTGTCTGCGCCTTTTTCCTCTAACCATTCACAAAAACTTTTTAGTTCTTCAAGCATCTCTCTTGGAGTCTCATACACTGGGGAAATAATTTCTGCACCTTGACCATCTGAATCAATACTACTGTCTGTTTCAACTGCCCACTCAGTTGCATCACCTGAGGTGTCACCATAATCGCCTACTTCTGGATACCCTGAAAATTTACTGTTTTGTGTTTGCCATTCAGATAATAGTTCTGCAATCTCATGTAATCCACCTTCACCACTTAACTCTGAATAATCAATACCATAGTCATCTAGGAAGTTTGCCATATTGTAAAATTCATTACCTATCCACTCATCTATTGATGTATCTCGTTGTGCTTCTTCGAATGCTTCTTGAAAAACTTCGCCATCATCGTCTAAATATTCGCGTACAAAGTCTAAGTAACTGTCTTCGTACTCTTCATCAATAAATTCTCTGCACCAATTCATAAATTCCCAACCGTCTTCTTGTCGGTTTTCAAATTCTTTAGGATCTTCTTCTTGAAAATTGTCTTTGTATTCTTGAACAGCATCAACTGTAGGGCCGTCTCCGTCTTCCATAAAACGTGCATAAGATTCATCATCTTCACGTTCATTTTCTAAGAAATTAGCCATTACATCGTCGTAGTAATCAGGTACTAAGTTTTCTCTTACATACTCTGAGAAGCCTTCCATAACATAATCATCTGTTGAACCAGATATATACAACGAATCGTATACTTCGTCCCAGCTCATATCATTAACATCTTCACTGCTACTACTTGAGATGCCGCTCCATGAAGTTTCCGCTTCAAAGCCACATCTAACAGGTGAGTCTAATGCATCTGTAACAATTTCTTTTGTGTTAAAGTTAATTTCACAAAGAGGTGCTTCACCTAAACGTTTTCTTGTAAGTTTTTTAATTCGTCTTTTTAATGAGTTTTTCTTATGAGATTTTTTAATGGTCATTTTATCGAGAATGTCGTGACCTATGTGTTCATCTACCATTACTTCTAATTTAGGATCATATAAATGATATTCATCATCGGCAGTTTGTACAACAACTTTATCTGGTTGTGGTAACATGCCTACTTTACTTACAACTTTTCCTTGTACGTTTCCTTTATCATCCTTGAACTCTGAACCATCGTCAAGATCTTTTGCTGTTACTTTAACTAATTTAGGCTCAGGTGCTTTGGTTCCATTTGCTGTAGGACTTGGTGATTGCTTTGTAACACTAGTAGATGATTTTGATGTAGTAGGTGAAGTTTTTGTGGAACTAGTGCCGCCAGCATTATATGATGGGCCACCTGGTGTATTTCCATACTCATTCAATTTTTTTAATAACGACTCAAGAGTCTGTACATCGTTAAATTTCATTTACTTTTTCCTATTTGGGAATCTGTTTGATGTTGATTTGTTTTTTCTTTTAGGCTTAAACCTAACTGACTTATTAAGAGATGCTACCCTTCTACTTAATGGATTATATTTTTTAGCTCTTCTTGCCTTACGAGCAATTCTGGCGCCCATTCTTGCTTTTGTTTTTTTCAGTGTTAATCGTTTTTTGAAGTCTATTGGTGCACCACATTGGCTAGGCTTAGATACAACTCTACCTTTACGTCTGCCACTAGTACATCGAACAGCACGTTTTACTGTTTTACCCATTTTACGCCAAACAAGTCTGGCTTCAAATATTTCTGTATCGTCGACTTCGTTTATTCTCATCTGTTTTAAAATCCCTCACCACTCTTTATGAACTCTTGAAATCTTTTTTCATCATTTTGAACATCTTGTGCTGTTCTACTGAATATAATATGACTAGGTGCAGTCTTCTTTAAATATATGTACATTTCTACCAATGCCGCAACATAAATTTTATCCTTCTTTGCCAAGTCATATATCTTTTGTCGCTGTTTCATGTCATTAATCAATTCTTGTTCTTCTGCATTCGGAGTATCAAAGTATTCAGAGTTCATTGCTTGACTATATTCAGGACCCATATATTTGCCTGTGATGTAATCTCTTATGCTCTGTAACACACTTTGAGGATTTGTTTCTTTGTATGTGGTGTTTGTAGTTTTGTAACTGTCTAAGTTACTACCTGGAACACCAAGCTCTATTTCTTTGTCCACCTTTTTCATATTTGTACTGTTTACTCTTGCTTGGGTACTCTTGAGTATAAACATCATTTTAACAGATTGGTGGTATTTCTCTAACATTTGTGTTTCGCGTGGGCCTAGCATGTGCAGACTTTTAGCAAATACCTGGAACTCTGGCGTCTGTTGTACTTTATTAATCTTTTGAGGCTCCATCAGATATGGAGTAACGGCTATACTAGACATTATTTCCATGTCCTGTTTTATATCATTTGCTGTTACTGATCCAGAAAAAATACTGGCCGCCAAACCTAAACTTAGTATTTTTTCTTTAATACCTTCATCTAATTGTTCGAGCTGAGCACTTTCTACTAGATTAATTAGTCTTCTGATTTCTTTTATATCTTTCATATTACCATTTCCTACATGACCAGTATCTGGCTTTTGTTTTTGGTCCTGGATTAGCACAATTATGTCTTGCTCTAAAACTTTTTCTTGCTTTAGGATTACTTTTCCTAATACGCATTGACTTACCTTTTACACTTGAACCACCATGACCAAAGTTTACCTTTTTAACATTTCCTGTCTTAGGATCTTTTACATAAACTTTAAACTTCTTAACATCACCTTGCATAGGCTTGTTCAGTTTAACTTTACGTCCTTGATATTCTGCTTCAAAAACATCTTCGTCGCATTCGCTGTATCCTATTACACCAAATTCTTCGTGAAAGTCTTGTGTATCTTCTAGTGTAATCTCTTCTTCTTTGATAGATTCAATTTTTTTACACTTGTTTACACGTTTACCTTTGTTCTTGCCTGTTCCTGGTTGAGTGCCAACTTTCTTGTGTCCAGGCCAGCATTTGTCTGGTCCTGCAACTTCTATTATTTTCATAACATACTTCCTATTAATGTTCCTACAGTGGCTAATAATGTAGTAATTGTAATACCTACTATTGCAACTATCCAGCCTTCTAATTTATCAAATCTTGATTTTGTATCTTCCTTGAACTCTCTGAGTTCTGTAGTGATACTTTCTATCCTGAGCATGTCTGCAATAATATGTGCCTCGACACCGCCCTCTTGAATATATTGTTCCGGCTGTGGTATTTCTTTAGTTTCTACTTTTTTTCTAGCCATTGTTTATCTCTTATAATAAATCTTGTTTAGAGAATTCCATATTTACAGAACTCTTTGTATCTATTGTACCACCGTTTAGTACTATTCCATCTAATTCATCTCTGAGAGTATCTATAGTGTGAACGCCTTCACGTTCAAATGCAAATTTAAAAATCCAACCTGCACCAGTTAGTGTTGGGGCACCGTATCCTTCTAATACTAATGTACCTACTCCACTTAAAGCAACAGGATTGTTCATTACTACAGGCATTGCCCTTAATCCTATTACTTGTACTATACTTTCAAAGTCTTTTTGTGTGTTATCGCCAAAATCACCTGTTCTGGTAATATCTAGTGATGTAAACAACGAATAAAACTCTATGTTACCAGATAAAACTTCCTGGTTATTCATTGCTCCGCTTCTTGTTAACGCCATGTGTGTCTCCATAGCAAGACATTAATGTACTTGCTTACACTATTTATCAGTTTTTATAATATTGTTTTGGAGTCTAGAAAGGGACGTCTTTGGATCTTGTTGTCTTAGGCATGTATACTTCTTCTTTAGGTAACGACTTATTAAGTAATGCACGTTGAACAAATGCTTTTCTTATAACTTGGAAGTCTTTCATTACTTCAGACTTAGTTCTTGCATCTCTAAAGTTGCCATACCATGTACCTAATATTTCAATCATTGCTTGAATAATGTCGTTATGTATATGTAGGCCTTTGTCTCTGTATTCTGTAAAGTATTCTTGTATCATTTCGTAAAGAGGAAAGTAATCTTCTCGCATAGTCTCTTCTACAGCAATACGAATACTTGATTTAGCAACCAACGATAATGCTAAAGGCGGATGGTCGCCTTCAAATGATTGGCTAGCAAACCCAAATGGGCTTAGTATAAACAATACATCTTTACATATATGTTTGTGTACTAGTTCTAACACCTCTTTGTGTGATTGCAACACTTCGTCATGTGACATTCTACGAACTTTATGCCTTGTTGGATCAAGATATTTTAGTATGGGTGCCGCATGTAAGTCTTGCCCTGTTACTTCATCGTAATATATGTCTGTAGTTCCACTAAACAATACAACCTTGTCAAAGTTAAGCATTTTTTCAAGCAAAAACCCTCTGTCTCTTTTGCCTAATTTAAACTCTTTGGCATTATAACCTTCCCATATGTCTTCGTTGTACAGCGAATCTTCTTCAAATAACCACCTCAAATGCATTGCAAGAGTTTTCATGTTAAACACTCCTTGCCCATATCTAAACACTCTATTGGTAGTCCAACCTTTTTTCTCAAATAAACTTGCAAAATCCTGCACTATGCAACTGCCTGCCCAAAGCACATTGTCGTCTTGTTTAAAGAAATCAGTGTTGAACGAATGGAACCATTCGTAGTTAAAAAACTCCCTTGATTTTTCAAACCCAGGAGTGGATGTTGTTATAAGTTTTCCTTGTCTTGCGTTAGCAACTTCCATTGGAATTTCAAAGTTACCAAACATAGACTGAGTAGAACTCATTTCTAAGATATGATCGTTTATAATAAGTGGGTCGTCGAATAGTGGCATGCTAATACTTATCTTACATACTGTGAGTATGAATTATGTAATGGCTTATTTGCCTTTTAAGTAGTTGGCGGCTCTATCAGAGTCTTGGTTTGCAGAGTCTATGTCAAAACCTGTTTTATCTGCTATTTTACTCTTTAAATTATCAATTTTTGCCTTCACAGCCTTCATGCCTGGGATAAGATCGCCAAGTGAACTTTGTCTACTACTGCTAGAGGTAAAATCTCCAAACTTTTTATTTTTTTCTTTGCTTACTGAGAGTTGAGCATCGTCCCACCATCGAGGATTTTGTTTGGCTGGTGTTGTTGGTAATTTAACGTCGTCTGCTCCAGATTTATTGCCTGCTACTACTTCATTCTGTGCCCATTGTACTGCTTGAGCAACTGTTTTAATATGAGGTTGTGATAGTCCTTGCATAACTAATGCCACAAACTGTGGATTTTTTCTATATGCAATTTTCATATCTCTTAGATCGTTTTGGTTTATTTCTGAACTTTGTCCACCACTTGAAAAATTGCGTCCAGTATCTGGTTTAAGATCAACATCCTTTCCGTCTAATTCGTTTATTATTTCAAATATTTTCATTTTTGTCTTTTCCTTCCACTAGCCCAGTAACCTGCTATTGCTCCAATACCTGTGCCTATCTTCTTTTGTGTAGATGGTTTTGCTTTTGCAAATTTATCTACTGCATATTTACCTGCTATAGCACCTGCTACAGTACCTGCGGCTCTTTTAGCAAAAGATGTGCTGTTTGCTTTATCAACTTGCTTTTGTAACTGGCTATCAGCATTACTATAACCTCTCTTTTTGAGAAAAGGTTCTAATGCAGGAACAAGCTCTGAACCTCTACCTGCTCCGCCGCCTTGTCTTTTGATTTCAAATAATATCTGAGCAATCAAGGCATTCTTTTGTGCAAATTTTAAAGTACTATATGTACTTATCAATCTTCGCCACCTTTTGTACCGAGAATCACGTATTTTAAGTTGTGTTTCTAATCTGTAAAAATATGTATTTGCATATTGCTTATCGTCTTTTGCTTGAGCAATCATACGCATATACCTTAAAAACATCTTGTGATCAAACTGTAGTGTTTTTAGAAATGATAAACTTTCGACGTGCTTAGAAAATTTCATGTTTCTATTGTCTGGGTAATTTAATGCATAAGCCAACAAATATAAGTCTGTTGCCGCAGTTCTAAATAAAGAAAATGAACCATAAGATGCTGTTAGTTTTGCATAACTCATTGCTTTTTTAACTGATTTATCTTCTAAAAACAATAATTGTAATATCAATGTATTTAAAAACATTAGGTCAGCCAGTTGTCTTCCTGTAAAAGCACCAAAACTTCTAGAATATCTAAACAGTCTTGCTTCTGCTAACTCTTGATTTACTAGTGTTAACTCCATTATCTGGTTACCGCCCTGTTTGCCGCACTAAATGTTGCTCTCGGCACTAACTTAATATCACCTTCAGGGTGTGCTAATACATACCCTTCGCCACTGTTTGTGGTATGTCCTGTAATACGTTGTTGTATATCACCACCTTGGTTCTCAAACTGAGATATAATTTTGTCTTTTACTTGCATAATTGATGAAACTGTTTTCCACATTGCCGCATACGCTCTGCCATGCTTTTGTATGTAATCTGAAATACGTTGTTGCTTAACACCGCTTACATTAGATGTTTGTAGCCAATCCATAAAGTCTATACCTAGCCCATCGAGTCCTGTATCTACTTTAGAGTTTATATACCTATACAGTATTTTTGGGAAGTCTGTCATTTTAAGAATTGAAAGTTCTGTTGGACTTAATAACTCATCTATTAATGTAGAATTTTTTATTACAAGTTCTTCTAATTTGTTAAGTGCAGGACTAATCTTTTGTGCAGGACTCTCAACACTAATAGGCGGAACAACTAATACATTGTTACCTGTAAATATATCATAGTCCTGTAAAGGTGTTTCATTACCTTGTACATCTATCATTCTATGTATAACTATACCTGCATTACTTTGTCTAATTTTTTGTCCTAACTCTGACTGCACATCTACTGCGTATTCAACAATATTAGGCTCAAACACAAAATTATTATTTAAAACTTGTGGTGTTTGACTATACAATAAGTCTCCCTTAAAAAATCCTGTGTAATCAACAGGAACAATTAATTCAAACTGATTAAATAAGTCTGCCATAGTATTAGCAAATTCTATTTGTGCAGGGTCTTCTCTTCTTGCGCCGCCACTACGTGACAAAAACATATTCTTAACTTCTTCTGCTGAAGTTGTTTTACCGTTATAGCCTTTTGCACTCCATCCACTTTTGTCTGTGAACACAAATTCTCCATCTGGCATTCTTCCAAATATAACTGCAGGTGAGCCGTCCCATTTAATTGTCACGTCCTTGTGACCGTTCTTCTCCAAACTTTTGAGACTATTAACCACTCGCATAGCACCCTTAGAGCCTTCCCAAAAGATCACATCTTCCGCATGTTGTATCCTTGCGGCTTCCATGAGTGTTTTTATTTCTCTAAATCTCACGACAGTTTCCTCATGTACATTAATACATCTTCTTGTATTTGTAAATCTGATGGAACACCAATGTCTTTAATCTGCTTGTTGTTAGCAAAACTGTCTAGTATCTTTGCTGTAAGTTCTGCTGGATAGTTTTGTTCAATTGCACTTTTTAAACTTTCGTAACTGTTTAAATCTTCTTTCTTATCAAGTCCTAATACCTTTACTATTTCATCTGGTGTTAACCAAGGACCGTCTATAATAACATTGTTATTTTGTTTAGTGTAACCTTCGCCGTTCTTTTTAGGCACAGGATTTCTTCTAACTCTAACTAAACCTTTTGTAGGTGAAAATAAGTACTGCTCTGATTGTAAACTTCTGCCATCCTCTGTTTGCTCTGCAGAATCTTTTCTATCATATAATGCACATATTACTGCTAACAAAATATTTCTAAATACACCTTTGTATTCGCTTTCACCGTCTGCAGGAGAATGATAATATGTTTTCATCCAACCCGGATTGCCTGGCATAAAGTCTAATTGCACATATCCTGTTCTTGCTCTATCACATGTTTTGTTTGCATCAAACTTGGCAATTTTGACCTTTGTCATAATCACACTACTTTTAGCAATGTCTATGATATCTGGATTTATTTTTAACTTGTCTAATAGTTCAGGCATTGCTTCAGGCTCAACATCAATTGCAACATCTATATCGCCTGAGAATTCTTTTTTACCCACGGAACCTAGTACGTTATTTTTTAAGTCCATGCCCAAAGATTTTTCTAAATAATCTAATGTAGGCTCTATTTCAGAGATATGTATAGCACCAACGCCAGACATACTACCACTTTCATTGATAGTGTCAATCCTTTGTTGAGTGACTTCCATTAAACGCATAGTGTTTAAGCCTGTAGTTCTTTTGTTAATTGAGCCCTTTGCTCTGGACTCATAGATTTTATATCTTTTACTGCTTGATAAACTTCAGCATCGCCTGTGCCTGTAGTACCTGTAGCATTTTGTTTTTGGTCATT
>JGI24005J15628_10001238_pt1 | contig 13795 bp, 13 predicted proteins | sample LinPmetageLP40_FD_15628 | JGI IMG/M metagenome (IMG submission 15628)
CCTTGACAAGCACGCCCACGACATCCTTGACAAGCACGCCCACGACATCCNTGACAAGCACGCCCACGACATCCATGACAAGCACGCCCACGACATCCATGACAAGCACACCGCAAACAACAGTGTACACAGTTGAACAAGAACAAAACTATAATAAAAAATCACATAATTTGAGTTATATAGATATTATTTTGATTGTTGTTGCGTGTTGCATGCTTGTCTCATTTATTATAATGTTATTATCGTTTCGTAAAAGAAACAAAGTTGATAACAGACCATCATTCACATATTCTAATCCGATATATTCATATGACAATAATAATAATATTGTTGAAGAAAATGACGAAAATGATAATACATTTTATGATGAAGCAGTTCAGCAAAACGGAACACAATATTATAACGATGTTGATCCAAAACATACCATACAGCAAGCAGAAGAACAAAAAAATAGATATAAGTTAGGATTAGATCCATTACCACCATTTGTATCTCAAAATGCATCAAATATATAATCAACATAAATAGATAATTAACACAAATTTAAAGATAATAATTTTATAAATATTATGTTTAAACTAGGCGAATGGTGTAACTTAGCTATACCCAAATTACTTATTATCCAAGATATTAGAATCGGCTTAGCAAATCGTATATTTCAGATGGGTGTATTATTGTATTTAATTTTTAATATTGCATATAACGAAGCATATTATGAATTGGAAACACCAAACGGATATGTTACTAGTATGTGGTCGGAGACAGGTGATTTGTATAAAACGCAGCGCGAATTTAAAAATAATGAGTCGTTGGAAAAATTTAGTTATTGTGATAACCCCGATCATAACTACATATTTGATATGCCGTATTGGGATTATCGGAATGCGTCGTGTGTAAATCTTCCATACAGTTCTCTCTATGAGAAAGGAGAGAATGAATTTTTCTTTATGACTATGTTTACAGAAAATAATATTTCATTAAGAAATTGTGACAATGGTAACACGACGACACACACAAATCAATCTTGTCTTATCACAGACAGACTAGACGGAAACTGTATATGCCAAAATTATAAAAATTATTATACAGTTGGTGAAGAAGATATGAATTTTGTCTTTGATTATAAGTATTTAACAACGTTTCAAACAGGTAGCAATTTTCAGGATCATAATACTCGCGCGGTTCGTACCAGAATTTACAGTACAAATGGTACTCTTGTAAAAGTATTTGAAAAGAATACGAACATAAAATTCGCTGTAGGTGATTGGTTAGATATTTTGAACGTGGAATTAGATGGATTCAACGAAGCAACCAAATTATCAGAACCAGCAAATGACACGTTAGTGGACAGACCGAGATACAGGATCACTGGACTGCAGATAATTATTAATATAGAATGTACCAACCTTGTAAAATTAAGCAAAATTGGATATGGCGAAACTGTTTGCGAAATTCGTCCATATATAAATGATGGTTGGGCAAGCAAGGGGAGTCATATCACATACGAACAGTATCCCAATCTGAACGAGGATATAATTTCATCCAAATATTACGACAGATATCGGTATGGATTGAAATTTAAGTTTCATATTACTGGAAAAATGGGAGCGTTTCACCATGATAAACTGATAAGTGCTATTATTAATGCTATTGTTATGATGGGCACGTGTGCGTCATTGATTATATTGATCATTTCAAATTTTTGTTGTCATTATACACAGCGTGTAATGAACGAAAGCACAAACAAAAGCAAATTACATAATGATAAATGCAAATCGTGTGACAAAGAAACATTATCACCAACCCCAATTTCAGAACAGTCTATGTCACCACTGTCTTCGTTATCGTCACTAGAATCTCTTCAAAATAATATCGCTACAGACACATTAAATAATATAACTGATGTATAAAATATTATCTCCACATATACTATAATGCCACGAGTAATAAGAATGCGTACATATCTAAACCATCCTGGAAAATGCCATTTAGCACGAGGTGTTGGCAGCAGTGTAAATACGTACAATCATGTAATGAAAAAATCATTTACACCTGGTTGTAGGACACCAAGTGCAAACAAAGTAGTAACAAATAAAAAAATAAAAAATAAAAAATAAATATCTATTGCTATATTATAATGTCAGGAATGCCTCACCCATTAAAAGATGATGTTGAATTGCCAATGACCACAGAATCTGGAAAAGATTTATATACTGATTTTAGATTCACTGTGGCGGCTGATACCGATGGATTTGATGTCAATGAATACGCTAAAACAGCAGGAGATATAAATTTGTTAGATTTGGATGTCAATGAATACGCTAAAACAGCAGGAGATATAAATGTGTTAGATTTGGATGTGGATGACGCCGCTACAAGAGCAGGAGATATAAATGTGTTAAAAGAAGGAGAACGAATGATTAAAGAACAAAAGTTGTCCGAAGAAAAATTTGACAGGGACGGAATGACAAAACTAGCAAAATTCGGACCAGGTAATCATTTAAATAAGAAATACCGAAAAATGTATGGTACTAAAATACCATCTTCTGCTGCCAAAAAAGACCCGAAATCAATGAGCAGAGCAACTAAAAAAAAGAAAAAGGGTGGATCGCGTAGATACAGACGAACTAAACGTCGCACAAAACGTCGCACAAAACGTCGCCGCAATGTAAAAACGCGTAGAAAGCGTAAACAATCCCATCGTAGAAAGAAATAATTCTAATTAATTGTATTAACTATATATTTTAAATATTTAGAATATATATATATGAAAACATTACACGTTGAAAAACTTATTTCTGATAACGATATGCCCAAATATTTCAACACATTTGTCAAACCATCGCAGATAAAGACGATCTTAGACGAAGATGCCGACGTGTATACGTCAGATGGAAAATTGTTGCTACGATTTAGAAAGAACAAATTATCAAAAGAGAAAACAGACAAATTTTATAACGCGGTTGCAGATTTTACAATGAAGCATCCTACTAAGAATAGAGGGAGCACTACCGGTAGCAAAAAAAAAGATATACGTCACAATCCCGCCGTTATGTCGTCTATACTTGGATATTTTGATCGGTGGGGGCCAAGTCATAAGATTTCGTTTAATAAATTAAAAATGAAACAACCATTGGAAGTAAGAGAGACTATGTTCTCAGGAACACATCCAGACAAGTTTAAGAAAACATTTCCATATGTTAAAGAGATTGACGAACAATATAAAAAATTAGTGCCGGCACAGTATAAAAAACAACGTAAGAAAGCAAACCAGACGTTCTTTAAAATACCGGGTACATCCTTCACAACTATCACGACAAACATAAATTTTCAGACATCTATACACACCGACAAGGGCGATGATGTGGAAGGGTTCGGCAATCTAGCGGTGATCGAGCGGGGACACTATACTGGAGGTGAGACATGCTTCCCACAGTATGGTGTTGCTGTTAATGTACGTGAAGGAGATATTTTATTTATGAACGTCCACGAATGGCACGGAAATTTGCCCATAGTAAAAGGAAATGAAAATGTGCTACGCATGTCTGTGGTATGTTATCTGCGAAAAAACGTATGGTTGCGGACAAAGGGCAAGAGCAAGAAATTTATGCAAGACCATCTCCAAATGGTGAAAGATGTAAAGGCACGCATCAAAAAAATGACGCTGAAGAACAAACGTAAGAAAGGTGGAACACGCAAGTATTTGGGTGGAGGACATAAATCATATGATGATATGATGGGTTATGACTATAAAATAAAAGCGCAATAATATTTTATTTGCGATGCGTCTTCTTATGCTTTGATCGTTTTTTATGATTTTTACGCGTTTTAGTATTACCCCCAACAACAGCACTTTTATCTTTTAATCTAATTTCAGTCATACCGTTCTTGCGGTGAAAGATTGTAACTAGGTCTGGGTATGTTTTTTGGAGATATTCTCCGGATTGTTTGTTCAATTCAAATCGTTTATCAATTTCGCCTAAACCTCCTTTAGCTAAAAATTTGGTCTTTGCACCAACATGATTGAAACGTAGGACACCACCATCCTTTTTATAAAATAAAATACTTTGTTCATAGTCAGATTTGCTTCGTATCTTGGTGCTAGGGTCCAGTTTCTTATCTTTGCGGACAATATAGCCATGCAACACACCAATGATAAATTTGAGCGATGTTGTAAATTTTTGCTTTGTTTTCATAAAAAATAGATTCATTACTGGATATATACCCCAGAGGAACAACTTCTCTCTTTTTAGCATCTTGTAAGCGTGTTTAAAAAAGGCATCTATATTATGGATCTTTGCTAACTTCTCTCCATTGACTCTAAAAAGACCTTCCACATCATCGTCGATGGATACCACATAGTCGCCTTCTTTGAAGTAATTCTTTATAAAAATCCGCTGTTTTGTTATACCAGGCACACCAATAACTATTTTATGGTACATATGTTTGGGAATCGTTCTCTCATATATTTCCTTTTCTTCCTTATCTGCAACAAAAATAAATATATTGCTACTCTTTACTTTACCTTTTATGAGGGTTGGTAATGTTTTTGTCAGTAGAGGGTCGGCACGTTTGTAAGATGGAATTGCAACTTTATACATATATATTAAGCAACGAAAAAAGAGAGAAGATAATGGGTTATTTATAAACGAATATGAATATTTAGTGGATTAGTTGTAGATAGAGTTGAGGGCGGTGCACCCAGCGACTGGTAGTTGCCACCGCGTCAGATCAGTTCAGTATACCTGATAGGCTGTTAGTTTGGGTATATAACCCAAATAAACACACACACACAAAACGCACAAAATACACAACACAACGTCACAGCACCTAAATATCTTCTGTTCTTTGACTTCGTACCTGGAAAGTTTTAACCAGTAGTCAGTCATCTCACTAAACGGTTTCCTCAAAGGTTTTCCTACACGGCGCGAGGAAGTAATATCGTCCGTGTTAACTTCATTATATACAACGCGATGGAGAGTGGAATGAGCGACTGTGTAACATCTGAATTTTTTTTCATTTTTCCCTTTCCCTTTCCTAAGCATGTGTTTATCTCCAGGTTGACAATGTCCATTAAATATTTCTGCAGTATAATAGTTGTTTCCCATTTGAATCAGTGTATTTTTATCACATATGTGTGAGAAATGAGTTGGGTCGTCTGGTGTACCTTTATTTTTGATGTCATTGATGTTGATGATGTTAATCATGTTTGTTTAATTGATTATCTATTTATTTACAAAGTATTTACAAAGTATTTCAATTTTTTCGCTGCGTCTTCTTATGCTTTAGTCTTTTTTTCTGTTTGCGTGTTTTGGTGTTTCCAGCCACAACAGCACCTTTATCTTTTAATCTAATCTCAGTCATCCCGTTCTGGCGATGAAAGACTGTAACATAGTTTGGATATTTTTTACTTAAATAATCAGCAGCCAATCGGTTCATCTCAAAACGTTTATCAATTTGACCTAAACCACCCTTGGCGAGAAATTTGGTCTTTGCGCCAACATCGTTGAACCGCAGAACACCACCGTCGCGTTCATAATATAAAATACTTTGTTCGTAATCTTCTTTACCTTCTGCACTTGTACTTGGGTCAAGTTTCTTATCTTTGCGGACAATATAGCCATGCAGCACACCAATGATAAATTTGAGTGATGTTGTTACGCGTTTTATAGTTTTCATAAAATATGGATTCATTACTGGATATATTCCCCACAAGAACAACTTCTCTCTTTTTAGCATCTTGTAAGCATGTTTAAAAAAAACGTCTAAATTATTCATCTTTGCTAACTTCTCTCCTTTGAGTTTAAAAAGACCGTCAACATCATCATCTATTGATACGACATAGTCGCCTTCTTTGAAGTAATTCTTGATAAATATACGCTGTTTTGTTATACCGGGCACACCTATGACTATTTTATGGTACATATGGTTTGGTATTGTTCTCTCATATATTTGTTTTTCTTCCTTGTCCGCAACAAAAATAAATATATTGCTACTCTTTACTTTACCTTTTATGAGTGTTGGTAATGATTTCCTGAGAAGGGCATCTGCGCGTTTGTATGATGGAATTGCGACTTTGTACATATATTAAGCAACGAAAAAAGAGTTTTGTTTTTTGTTTTTTTGTTTTTTTTGTTTTTTTTGTTTTTTTTGTTTTGGCGTATCATATTACCACTTGATAGATGAAAGTCTCACAAGGTGAGATGGAAAGCCAGATGGTTTGTATTTGGCTTTGGTAGTCTTGAGTTTTGCGTTGTATGTTTCAAATATGTATTTGTAGATTTCGCCGCCATATTTGAGAGATTTGTGTACATCTTGTGAGACTGCAACCCCCTTCCATTCAGGAGACTCCGTTGTTGCGTTGGAGACGATTGATCGGCTGGTTGAAATAGACGATGGGATGTCATCCCCGGTTGTTTGTTGCACCAGGTATTCGATGGCCGACTTCATATCTGTGATGTTGGAAGCAGTCTCTGGTTTCAGGAACATCTGCGAAAGTCCGTTTCCCATGATGATTTCACCCGTTTCAAGTTGGTTGCTGAATACTTCAATACCCGTCGTTTCTGGCAACGCATCTGGGCCAGGTTTAGTTGAAAGGTACTGAATGTAGCAGACTGGGTTTTCACCACTTCGTTCAGTTTCACGCCAATTATCAGTCCAAACTTTGATCTCGGAACCATTCGCACGCACACCACAAGAAGACCCTGGTGAAGAAAGTACTGTATTTGTAGCAACACATTTTTCAAGTGCTTCTTTGTGACCTTCGTGTGATTCATTCCCCAGCAGTGACGAAAACGTAAGAGATTTAACATTGCCTTTTAACGTTTTGATATGGTTGGTATCATTTTTTGTAGTGTATGCTGAACTGAAAATGTGATCCATGACTACCCGCACCAGATCCTCACGAGTTCTATCCCTATCCCATTCACTGAGGTCAAGTACGATCTTGTCGGGAATCGTTGGATAAAGACCATTCTTCTTTTTTGAAGACTTCTGTTTGGCAACGTTCATTGCCCGCGAAGGCACCTGCAATGTTACATCAGCGGTACCGTTTCGTGCGAAGTAGTCCATCATGTCAATGTATTTTTCGGCGTCACCAGTGTTGAAATACTTTTCTGATACATAGATTTTGACACCAGCGTGTGCGCCAGAACTCTCTGGGTATCCCATGCATCTGCCGGCAAGCCCTTGGAGGAATGTGTCGGTGTTTGGATTGAGTGCGGTTTCCATTACCCAGCAAAGGCGGTGTTTTTGGATTTGCTTGCCCATCTTGACTTTACCTTTGACAATGATGACGCCAGTGTGTGGATGAGCACCTTCTTCGCTACCACAAAGAAGAACATTAATATCCTGTGTATCTTTCTCGTCGTGGAGATGGCATTTTACACCGAGTGTGGAACACTTGGTGATCAGCTTATCAACGTTTTGTTGGCCTGTGGCACGAATGATGCCCACACCCGATGTTTTGACGGAAAGAGCCAAGCGTTCAAATGTTGTCATCAACTCTGATTTTTTGTATGTTTTGATCTGACCATCTACCATCATCTTGGCAATACCTCGGTATGAATCTCCTGGTTTCATGTAAACCACTGCCTTCGGTGATGCTTGATTTTCATTCGCAAGAATCTCAGAGAATGGTGTTGCCGAGACAGACAACATGAGGTCGCCATCGCGGTTTGGAGCACCGTTTGCTTTGAGTCCCAGTTTTTTGAAAAACTGGGATGGGCGATTTCCTTTCCCGTTGCCGAGCGAAGGACCAGACTGAGCATAGTGGGATTCATCCCAGATGAAGAGGATTTTCTTTCCGGTACACCGTGTCCATTTGAGGAGATCCGATGACCAGATAACAGAATCTTCACCCCACGTGTCTTCGACCATTTCTGAAGCGTCGTTGGTCGCTGCTTCATCCAAGAATGTGCGGATGTATTTACGGTACTTGCGCCAGAAATCTTTTTGATTCTTGGCTTGTTTTTTCAGCGCCTTTTCGGCATTGCCGCTGAAAACAACAAACCTGTCTACAAGACCTTCACGGATGAGTTCGGCGCCAGCCAGCATGAATGAGTCAGTTTTACCACTCTGCATTTCGGCCAGCAAAATGGTGTAGTTTGCTCCAACTTTGAATTGTTCTACGATCTTCTTGGCTGCTGTGATTTGGTTTGGAAAGAAAGTCATTTTGATGGTTTGTTGATGTTTGTCTTTAGACGTTGTTTAAATTCAGGATTTGTGTTCTTTGGTGCTTTGTTATCTGCTTCTTATGTCTTACAAAGTATTTCAATTTTTTGACAACTTTAGTACTTATCTAATCGCCAAGATCCATTCATAACAACCTTGACATATCGTTTCATATTAAAGTCTAAAACAAATTCGTTTTTTCTAGGATATTCATCGTATGCCTCAGACATCATTGCGGTAGCACCTATATAAAGAATGTCGTATTGATTTTTTACTTCATATGTATACAGATTTCGCCAATACTTTTTAATACAATATTTCAAAAAGTCATCACGTGGGTAGACACAAAAACATTGATTTGCAACACGCACAGGTTCTTCTGGTTTACCATTCCGTATGTTCTGTTTTAAATTATCATCTGCCAAAATTTTTTTATTTAATTCATCTGTCAATACAAGTTCCACAAAAAATCTTGCCGATTTACCATTGGGTGGTATAAATGAGTTAATCGGTACTTTATTTAGACTACCATACTGCCAATAAATTCCACCAAAATGATATGTCACCAATAACCGATAAAAATCAACAATCTGTGTTGGGTGTTTTACCTTTTTCCAGACATCATAATATTTTGGATAGTATTCTGTTGTAAAGTTTTTTAATGTAGACTGAGTCCACATCACTACAAACCACTTAGGATTTTCTTTTTGAATTTTTTTATAAAACGTTTTATCAAAATCTGTTTCATCCTGTTTGAGTTTTCCATTCTCTCTTTCCCACGGTAAATAAATGAGATGAATCATTTTAGGGAATTTAACATTTATTTTTGATGATTTATATTTAACAGCAGAAATAACTTGTAATCGTTTTTCAATGGTCGGGTAAAATCGTAATGTTGGTATTGTAGTAATCACTTTTAGATTAGGTTCAAACAAAATATCACCATACTGTCTGATTTTTCTACAAAAGGCATGATGTTCACAAACATTGTTCTTAGTATCATCCGTCCAGTCTACTTTATTGTAAATATCTGTTTTGAGCATAAAGCAACCACCAAACGCAGATTTGACAGTTGTAATCTTTTTGTCAGATAATAATTCACAATTATCAAACATTACGTTCATTTTATTACGATACAATCTACATCGTTCACAATTTTCAAACAAACAACTGTTACCATTACTATTGAAATCAATGTTATCATTTGTAATAAATGCCAATGTATCATAGTAGTGATAATTATGGTTTTCTCGTAGACGTTTATAACAGTAATCAAATGGTGTGACGGCAACTACATTAGTGGGGACTATATTGAATTCTAGTTGTTGACCCCAGTTATTTTTTGTATCTATCCGCCTTACTGTAAGTTTGTTATCAGATAGAGAAGTGTCAAATGCATCCGTCCAATTAGGTTGCTGTTTATTGGTTGGTATACATTCACAATCAACAGCACGTGTTGGTAAATCAACAGTGATACTGTTTTTTTTGGAAGGACCTACGTAAAAATTGTAAGAAGAGAATAGTCCAACTAATCTATCAATAATATCAATTGGAAATATAACATCACAATCTATAAGCAACGTATAGTCTGATATAAGTTGTCCGTGCCTCACCTTGAGAGTATTTCGCAGTTCACTCATATAATGACACCGTTCTTGTTGAATACCTTTATAATCTGCATTTGTTTTTAGGTTTTCAGACCAGTATTTACCTTTTTTGTTTTTTAAAAATGCAGACAATTTACGTACTGTGTCATCTTTGGAATCGTTTTCAAATATAAAATATTCAAAATTATATTTATATTCATACAGTTTTTCTACTTTTGTAAAAAACTTGTCTAAATATGACATGTATGGAGAGCCATCTTTTATAATAAAAACAACAGAAATTGTTAGCATTTACATAGATATACAAATTTTTATGTACTTGTTAACTTATTATAAAATTGAAATACTTTCAACCGATAAATGTATACCACAAACCATGCCACAAACCATGCCACAAACCCTTTCAGAACTGCCTATTGCGTTTTCAATTAGACCAAGTCCAAGTATCCCTTGCGTACAGCGTGAGCAGAATGTTGCAAATAAAGAAAATATATGCTATATTAGAGACGCATATGAAGATTGTATTTATTATGTTCGTCAAGGTTTACCTAAACCACAAGAGACAAATGAAATCGGTTGGGTGAATTATATTAAAAAAGGAGACGAAATCATATTCAATGGAACAGATAATTACGGATTTGATATGGGTATTATCACAGACGTCTGTGACGATGATTTTCAGATTGAATATATTGAATTTTTGAATGATAGTCCACGTCCAAGTCGTAATCTTAACATACTTCCAACACCTAGTGATTTTTCAAAAAAACCGTTCTATTTACCCGTGTATGGAGGTGGAAAAGCGGTGAAACTTACCATGCGATTTAAAAAATACAACGAACCAAAAAATAGAAGATGGTATTTAGTGCTTCATAAACAGACAGAAGAAGAATATGTTGATGAAGTTGTTAATATAAATGATGAACTGTTTGTTCCGGTAGATACAGAAAGTGATGCGGAAAGTGAATGTGAATTAAATAATCGCTACCCAACTTCGTATGAAGGTAACACGCGATATCATTGCCACAAATGTGTGGGAGAAACACCAATGGCGCGTGAACGGTGTCGCAGAATTACAGACAACAAAGCATTAACGGCGTATGCAAACGCAGCGGAAAATGCCGCAAATGGTGAGGGCGAATATGCCAACGATCTATATATCACAACTTGGCGCGTTTTGATTGATGGAAACGAATACCATATTGACTACAATAATGTGTTGTATTCATACGAAGGCGAAGTGCTTGGGTATGCAAAACCCTCAACCACACCAGTGTTAGACGAACTATTTGAACCTGTATTCTTTGATAATGTTGACAGACCACCATCGCCGGCACCACCCACATATCCGGAACCACCTAAATATGAAAGACATGAAATAACCAATCTTTAGGCAAAAACATATGGATTAGATATAGTTTTATAAAGTTTTCCGTTTGGTACACAAAAATAGTTGCAAAACGATTTGTATTCACCTCTATTACAGTATTTTGGATCTAATATTATATTTTGAGATTCGTCTAAATTTGTAGCACTCTTTCCACCATCTTTATGACTCCATAAATTATTTTTATCCTGTCTATAAAAATGGAACGATTTATTTGGATTTACACTACTTGCAATCTTATAATACCCATTTTTACAAATATCATTTTGACTAGATAAATATATACCAGGATTGTCTTCTAAAACACCCTTTCTTATATTATAACACGTAGATACTTCTGGTTTACTTATATCGTGATTAACATTGCCAGGTCGGTGTTTAAGTCGCATACAATTATCTAAATCACCACATTTGGTTTTCCATTTTTTTGCTAGTTTTTTATCTATTTTATTTAACGCATACATATAACAATTATGCGATTTTCGTATATTTTTATCACCGTTATACTTAAGTGGGTTGTACACAGGATTACAATTATTTATAAAAAGTTGTTGTAATAGTTTTACAATACAATATAACACAATAAGAATACAGATCGTTTTACCTAAAGTTTTTGCTTTCATATATTAATAAAATATTTTTTTATAAAAATGTTTCACCACCAACATTACTCATATCAACGTTATCAACATTGGTAATAACTTCATTATCTAGATCATCATCCATATGTTCTAGAATATCATCTGTATAATTACTTAATCCAGAATTACTACTACAATTTTCTAACTCATCTGTATTGTCTGAATCTCTTCCAGCATCACTACTTTCGTCATCTTCTTTTATATATTTTTGATTTTGTTTGATTTCTTCTTTTGTTGGATATCGGCTATTCAATGTATAAAAACTTGCTCTGAATTTTTCCAACCTATTGGTTTTTTCAACATATTTTTGTATCATAGTATTATTTTTACCAATAACATTGTTATTTAATTCTTGTACCATTTTTTCTCTATCTGTGTCAGTTATTTCAAACACATCCGTTTCATTAATAACATTTGTTATTTCTGGTTTAGTGAGATCTTTTTTCGTTTTAAATTTTTTGTTAAATTGAGTTATAACATTGTCGGGAATGATTGGTGATATTTCAACTAAACGATTATACTCGTCTTTAGATATTTTAATAAGTTCTGTTGCTGACATACGATCTAGTGGGTGACGTCGTAATTCAGACTCAATGCTCCTGTGAAATTTACCCCATGACAGTGCTGATACGCGGTGTCCTTCATTAATTTCAGATATTTTTAGAAATTGTGAGACAGTTGTTATAATGCCAGCAATAATTGACATTGTACCTATACCCATAACAACATATTCCCTATATTTTTCTGAAAATCTATCTTGTGCAAAGTTAGCAGTGCCCGTGATGGTTGAAATAATAATAACAGGAATTGTAAAGTAAGCGTTTCTTCGTTGATATATTTTACGACTTTTAGAATGCATCCAATGATAACATTGTGCTTTATCGCCCCACTGTTTTAATAATTCTTCTTCTTCTGCTTTCCAGTAATTTCGTTTTGTTTCTTTTAATTGTTTACGTTTTTTTGGAGGTTCCATTTCTATTTTAAAATACTAAAAAGGGTTTAACTATTTTCTAATGAAATAAAAAAACTAAGTAATTTATTATTATCTATCTGAAACGATATCGCGTCTGAACAACCAACAAAATAATTTAACGTTTCATTTAATTGATCACAATATTTATTGTATTCAATATTTATATGATTTTTTTTATTTTGTAAAGATAACTTTAATGTATTGCAGTGTAAATTTTGTTGTTTACTAATAATGTCAAGGGTGTTTGTGTATGAGTCAAACAGATCAATAAAATCTTGAACGAGCAGAATATTGTGGTTTGTTGAGTTGACCATTTCAACAAGTTCGCTGCTGTTATATTTATCCTTTTTCTTGATTTTAAGAATCTTGCGCATAATTTGTGTTATCTCTTCTCTCTTTTTTATATCAAGATTTTCCATAGATATTAAAATGAGAATGATATATTCTGATATCTCATATAATTCAGAAGATAGTTTTTTCACTATTGTTTTTTTTACTTTAGTATAATATGATTTTTCATTGGTTAAGAGCTCTACTTGGAATTTAAGATATGTATTCGTTTTAGCGAATGCGAGATTTTTGTTAAAATCAAACTCCATATAAATTTTATTTATTTCTAGAATCTTTGTTTTTATTTTTTCTATGAAAAATTCTATCTTTCTTAGTGAAGAGAGAATTTTATTAATTTTTGTTGATAATTCATCCATCGCGTCTCTATACTATCAATATATAATAGTTTGTTAATACATATGCCTATTGCGACTCATCGTTCGGATGAAAAAGAGCGCGTGCTTGAATATATTAATCATTTAATAGATAGTGGTATATTAAATACAAATTTTATTGAATATACTACTGACTCACAAGGAAATACACAACTAATGATAGGAGGAACAAATTGGAAACCACGCAGTATAGGGGGTGACCATTACTTAATATACGAACCACGCGCCGACTTAATAGAACGAATAGGAATGGATATAGATGAAGCAATAGAAAGAGAACCGACAACACC
>JGI24005J15628_10001241_pt1 | contig 13785 bp, 15 predicted proteins | sample LinPmetageLP40_FD_15628 | JGI IMG/M metagenome (IMG submission 15628)
CGNNCACATATCGCCGACACTAACATTATTATCACCGTTGAATTCTATGATTGGACTTGATTGGTTACCTGCACCTAAGTAGTCATTACCTACGTCTAAAAATATATTGTAAGCACTTACATTATATGCAACTGCTCCAATGCTTATGCCTTGTTTGGCTATGTTATCAAATAGGTTCTGTACAATGCGTACACCTTCTGGTCCACCGTTATCAGGGGTTCCTGTTCCTAGCATTACACCTTGATACATTGTAGTAAATTGTGAATTTTGTACGGTCACACCTTGTATATTTTCGTTAGTGTTCACACCATATGTTAAGTTTGTGAACAAACAGTTGTTGAATTCAATTTGCTTACATGTATATGCAACTGTGCTATCAAACATAACAGCAGCAATATCGTCACTGGCGTTAGCTGGTGCACTTGCTAGTGAACCAGTAAAGTTTACATTATTAAACGAAACTTGATTAGCACGATCAACTAATACAAGATCAATTGGTTCTTTACTTGTGAATGACATACCATTGATTACAATTTGTTCCGGAGCAGTTGCACTGTTGGAACCAATATTAACTCCAGTTTGTTGTAGACTGTCAGCAGTACGCATCACATAAGTACCGTAACTACTGTCACTAGATACATCCATTTCAAGTATTGCACTATTTGGACCATCGCCCCATAATTGTGCATAAGGTGGAACCTTAATTGATTGGGTTATTCTATATGTTCCGGCTGGAAAATAAAGGCTACGTCTAATAGTTGTGTTTGTTTGTCTACAAAATAATTGAAACAATGCTCGGTTAATTGCATCTGTATCGTCTGTAACGCCGTCGCCAGTTGCACCAAAGTCTAAGACACTGGCAAAATTATCTAGTTTTGCCTGTATTGTTTGTGTAACTGGATCACCTGATGTTGGTCCAGTTTGTACAGTATATCCAGCATGTTCGCCTTTGTAGGTATAACTTGTTGCTAAATTAAGTATATCACTATATTGTGTTAATATTTCAGTGTTACCAATTGCTGGTGCACCATCTGCAATTGTGCCGTTCCCAATGTACAACCTGCGTGCATCAATCACCCAACCAAATTCGGCGCCTGCTAATTGTGGTAGGTTGTCTGCTAAACCTTTACGGTTTGTAATTCGTGATACTTGTACTATTGCCATCTATTGAAACTCCGTAATCTAAGTGTATTTAGCCTGAGATATAGTATTGTTCAACTCTCTTCCACCACTGCTGACGCCAGTGTTCAAAGTCATCACCTTCCACTATAAATTCTTGATACAGTGGCGCTTCTTTAAGATGGCCCATTTCGTCAACTGCTGGCTTCACTGCCATAAGCACTACACCTTTGCGTATTTTTGTTCCATATACTTCATTGTGAGCTTCTGCATATGCACACAATTGTAATTTATAATCTTCAATCCACTCAACTTTTTTTGGTTTATTTGATTGCTTGAAATCCATAATTGCATGTTCGCCACTGTGTACTCCAACACAGTCTGTAGTACCTGCATATATACCTGGAAAGTACATAGGCACTTCAACACCCCATACTTCATCAACATTGCACATGCCTTGTTCTATTACTGCTTGTGCCATGGCATGTGATTGCCAACTAAATGGATTGTTGCCACGTTCTTTGATAGTGCCATCAATACAATAGTTTTCCAAATAGGTATGCATTCGTGTACCTCTGTTGGCGGCTTCAGTCACTATCTTTTGTGCTTGGTCAGTGCCTACACGTTTACGCCATCGTGCTAGACCTTCTTGTTTTTCTTTTGATTGGGTAGCACCAAGTATGGTAGTTACACTAGGTACGGCCTTGCCATCAGGAGTAGAATACAGTCTCTTGCCGTCAACCTGTTTCCGTGATAGATTTTTGTATTGAAATTTTTCTATAAGCATGTATATATTATATACTATACGTGTATGAAGTCAAGAAGTTTATGTAAGTTCGTTTGCCGAATCGGCCATACCGGCAACTGTATCTTGTGCTTGATCAACAGTCATAGTATCTTCGCCTTCGTCACCTGTAACACCTGCACCAACTAGTATAATATTTTTATCATCTACATTAGACACAATATTTTTTAAAGGATCTTGTATAGAAAGAGTACGCAGTTGTTCGTCTGTAATGTTAACACCCATGTTGTGTGCCATACTTAAAAACACATCAATTGGAACTGTGTAATCGTTATTGACATCATCTGATCGGCCTAGTAGGTATTGTGCAAGTGCCACTAATTGCTGAGCAGACGGCTTGTCTGCTCTTTCTGTAAACTCGCGTATACGCATTTATCTTCTAGCTCTACCTAAACCTGCATCTTGTACATCAACATTAACATCTACGGCTTCGCCACCTGCTTCTGCATCAACATTCACATCAGCAGTTGCATCAACTGGAGCAGGTGCTATAGGATCTGCTAAAGGATCTGCTCCTGGCTCGCCTGCCATTGGAACTCCGGCTACTTCTTCTTGTCCTGGTACCACTGGCTCTACTCCTGTCATGGTTCCTTGTGCGGCTTCCATTTCAGTTTTTGAAGCCTGTATTGCATCAACTAGTACTGCTAGACTTTGTCCGGCTGCATTGTTAAATGCCTGTGCTTCTTGTGTTCCTATAGTTGTTTGAATGCTACCACTTAGTGCTGGCAAATCTTTGAACTGCATTGATGTAATTTCTTCCAACATCTTTTGCATTCTATCTACCATATCTTGTGCGGCTAATACAACTTGTGCTTGTGCAACTTCGTTTTCTGTTAGGTAACGACCTGCCTTTGTTCTCAGTGTCATACCTTCGTTACGCATTTTGTTTAGTATTTTGCCAGCATTTCTACTTTCTTTAAAACCACCAAGTGTCTTAGCAAGGTTTGCACGTTTTTCTGTTTTAGCATTGTAGTCATCTTTGTTTGCTAATACTTTATTGGCAAATGCACTGGTACTCATTCCGGCGGCCTTTGCTTGTCTTGTAAACGCACCAGGATTTTTACTTGTTGCTTTCTTAATCCAGTTTTCTGCTTCTCTAACTAGCTCTTCTTCACCAAGTTTTATTTTACCATCATCAACATCTTTTTTGAACTGCATAGCAGTTGCTTGATCGTCTGTTGATCCAATTATGTCACCGTCGTTTTTGATTTGTGTTGCACCAGTTTGTGGTTCGAGTGTAACGTTTGCTTCACGTAATCTTGCAGACAATCCTCTTTCCATGACCAATAACTTCATATACCCAGCATCTTTTTCACTGCTATGCATCTTAGTTGTTGTACGGTGTTCATAGATTAAACCACGAACTTTTGTTAACATGTTACTTGAGTCTCTTGGAGACATTTTTGTAAAATCAACACTGTTGCCAAAATAGCTCTCGAGCACCTTCTGAGACTTTTTAGTTTGGGGTGTTTCTAAGTCGAATAGTTTCATTATCAAATCCTTTTTGCTGACAGTATTTAGCAACATTGATGCTTTTCGTTAATTGTTTTTGTATCATATGGTAGTCGTGTTTTGCACTGTCCAGTCTAGTAATAACAACTTCTCTACGAAATTCATCTGTGTGTGGACTGGTAATTACATGTCTATAGTGCATCATCTCTTGTTGTCTGCCAAGTAGTTTATTTTCTAATGCCACAAGGTGTTTTGCATCCATCTGCATTTTATTCTTATCTAATATACAAAAGCTAAGTGCTATTCTACAACTACTGCAAGTTTCAACTAGATAATTATCTCTGTAGATGCTATACTCGTTTGAAGATTCTTTAACTATTTCGTAATCTGCAAACGCCATAATGCTATCGCCATCTCTAAAAATAGCATTAGGGTTGCTATTCAGAAGTTCATCTGCGATTCGATGTAATAAACGAGAAGCTTTTTCTGTTACCCGACTACGTAAGTTATCACTAACCATCCAACTGTTCCTACAAGAGCTGCAATTATACCTGTTCCCCAGCCAAGTAGCTGGTCGGTTCTTCTTTGGGCCATTTTCTGGACCATACCATGAACTTCATTAATCATCATTTCCAAGCGATCAACTTTTTTATCTAAGTTTTCTATGTTTTGTGCCATAGATTTGTATCGCTCTGCACATAAATCAACATGTGCTTCTAAACTCTTTTTCTCAATCGGTGCGGTGTCTACCATCGTGATCTCTACGTAATTCTGTTACTCATATTTAGCTACATAGTGTCTTGAACTAGGTCAAAATATATGTTAGGATTATCACCTGTAGCTATTAAATACGGCATTAAAAAGCCCTCTTTGTATGTTTCATCTAATCCTGTAATCATTGGAACACCATTCACAGACTCTTTTAATAGTCCAGTTGGATCGTTGCCATTAGAAAATGATCCATCATGAGAAATACAAAAAGAAAACTTCCAGTATTTGTCTCCTTCTTCTGTTACAAAAGAAACAGGGTCTGTGATATCTTGCGGATTTGCTCTAAGACTAGCACACTGTAGTATAGTTTCAAAGTTTCGTTGTTGATTGCGACTAAAATCCCATTGCTCTACTGTGGTTATAGGATGGCCAGTTTTTATTTTTCTGTAACTGGTGGTTCCAGTTCGTGTACAATCAAAATGTGTTTTTACTTCAATTCTTTCCATTTCGTAAACTCCAATAGACTTGTAGTTTGTCTAGCATTTCTTTAAGTGCAGGGTCGTTGGCACTTTCGGCTACTATCTCAGTAAAATTTTTAGAGATTGCATGTACGTCTGGCTTTTTAATTACGAGTTCACGCTCAGTGCTATTTTGGCGACGTCTATAAACTGTGTCACCTTTGTCAGGACTTTCGTATATCCATTGTATTTTGTGCATAGGGTCGTCTAAGTAATTTTGCATACGAATATTTAGTCGTAAAAAAACCCTAGTTAATAAAAACTAGGGTTATTATTTTTTAATAGTAAATTAAAATTATGCTAATTTAAAGTTACCTGATGTTACGTCTGAACCTGAACAGTCAATGCCGCCAGTACCTGCAGAAGTTAGTGTTCTTACAGATGTCTGTAATGTAGCAGTTGTGTATGCACCTGTTGGGTAAGTTGCAACTGAAATTTGCCCAGTTGAATCATCTTCTACCTGATAGATGTAAACTCCAGCAATCTGTTGGATGTTTTGCATAATTGCTTCTACTGCTAATCCTGTTCCAACTTGTGACTGTAAGTCTTGAGCTGCGTTTGANGCGTTCTCAACAATGATTTTGAAAAAGTCTAGTTTTGGACCAGTTACGTTTACTGCTCCTGATGTTGCTAATGCGCCGGATAAACTTCCGTTGCCAGTATCAATGTGGAATACCTGTTGAGCATTACCGTGGGTTCTTGTGAATGATGCCATTTTAATCTCCTATATCTAATGGTGGAATCGCTTATGCGGTTCCTACTTTTATTTAGCGTCTTTTGAAGATTTTTGTTCGTCGTAAAAACTCGTAAAACTCGTTCTGTAGACCCGATTTACGCATCTGAAGCATGAGTCTATCACGTATTACATTCTTATCTCTTGGAACAATGCGTTCCCAAATAGAAATTTGTCTACGCATTTGTATAAGTGGAGCTGGTAAAAAGTCTACCATGTTACGTTGTAGCATAAGCATCATATAACTATAATCACTGTTTTGAAAGTCACGTTTTGCAATTGCACGTAAGTTACGTTTCAAACGCAATTCAGGAATAGTAATAACAACGTCTTGTGCAACACGATCTTTGAACTTGTTTGGCTTCATTATGATTGCTATTATATTATACAAATCTGGTTGACTGGTTCTAAAGCCAGGCCAATTTTGCAACTTCATTATATTTTCAGCAACACGAGCCGCATAAGCTGGATCACTATTGGCTAGTATTTGTAATGCCAGCAGTTGTTCAAACAACTGCTCACCAAGGTTACTTTGTTTTAGTCCGTTTAACTGTCTTGGAGTTCTGTAGGCACGACTTTCTTCTAACCAACCAAAAGCAATCTTGTTTTTTTCTTTGTTTTCTTGTAAACCTTTAACACGTGCAATAGCATTCCATCTTGCGGTAACAGTGTCTACCCATTCCCAATTGTCACCTGAGAATGCACTTACGCCTTTAGAGAATATATCCCATTCACCTCTGTGTATTTCATTATCATCTAGGTGTCTTGCTATCTTGTATTCAATACCGTTGTGTGTCATCAAGTATGCACCAGGCTCTTTAGGATGCTTTTTAGTAGCACCTTCGTTTACAACTGTGCTTTCGCCGATGTAGGCTTTAATTGTTTTGATACCTTGTGCTTTATATGCTTGAAGTCTGTGATTTCCATCTAACAGATATCCATTGTCGCCAATTACTACAGGTGGAAATTTTGTGGTGTCTGATTTTTTATATTTTTCAATATTGGCTTGACTCATTCCATCGCTTTTTACTGCTGTTGGTATTTTGTCAACTTGTATATCTTTAAGTGTAAACCCCTTATGAGATAGAACATATTTTGACCAGTCTGAACTTGGGTCAGACGCACCTGTATGTGTGCCTTTCATTTCTTTTGCCAGTTTTGCCAACATTTGCTCTGATGACATCACTTGTCCTGTACTTTCTTTTACATCTGTACGTACACTCTTACGTGGCATCTCATAACGTGTGCCAATTTTAAAGGGTGAGTCTTCTACGGCAAATATGCGATTAGGAGTTGAAAAGTTGTCCTTACGCATTATTGTTTTTGCAATGAGGTCAAGTTCGTTGTTGTTTTTGTCAAAGACCAATGCAAAAGGTACATTAATGTCAGTTTGTAAATCACGCATCACGGCTTCGCTATCTGGACCCATCTGTGCAATAGGCTTGCCGTAACGTTTGCGTTCTTGTTTGAACAAACGTGTAAGTTCTGCTGGCACTATAGGCTTGGCATTGCGTTCACTGTTTACTCTATCTTTAAAATGTCTTGTAAACTCCACGTCGATACCAACGTCTGCAAATATCCTGTCTGCAAATGTTTCTAATTGTTGTATATCTACTGCGGTTACACTCATTAACTTAACTTTTTCTTAATCCATAAAACCAACGCATAAACTGCGATTGCGTATACTGTTGCTATGCCTACGTCAACTAGGTGTTCACGCATATGGTATATAAATTGTATGCCTGCTTCTGCATCTGACATTATGCTACTCCTGGGTTATTGGCTGCAAAGTTTACTCTGCTAAATTTATCTCTGTCAACTAACTTTATACCATCTCCAACATAGCCTTCATGACCAGGCACACCTTTAATGTTTGCTTGGACGTCTTGTTCTTGAGTATCTAGTGCTTTGATAAGTTGATCTTTCAATAGTGCGATATTTACAAATGTACTGAACATTGCACTAACTGCACCTTTGTTTTCATTCATCCATTCAATTATTCTTGGTGCTTTTTTTGGTTCTTTATTTAAGATCCATGGGCCAAAGTCCTGTACCATGTTGGTAAAGCCACCTTGACGTACCTTAAAGTTAATGTACTGTTTCATAAGAGCCGGTGTGTTTGTAATCTTACGTGATCGTAACTGTTGCGGATCTAAAAAAGCATCTATTGCTGGAGCATATTCATTAAAAGCATCTTGTATTTTTATAACAAGTCCTTTATCCAGCTCTATTGCACTTCCTGTATCTCTCATTGTACTGTCTAATGCAAGTACGCCTGGAACTTTATCAAGCACACGTGTGGTTACTGGACGTACTGTTCCCTTAGGTTTGTCAATTTCTGTATGTACTGCAATACCAACGTCACTGTTTCCTATTGCTTTTCCGAGGGGTGTATCATCACTTACACGATATGTAACTTGATTTGGAGTAAACACATATGCACCATTTTCAACTGGCGGTGTCGCTCCGTACAATAAATCTGCTTGTATAAAACCTCTAAAATGTTGTGGAATCGTACGTTGTAATAAAGGAAAAAGTTTTTGATATATGCCAATTAGATCTGTGTAGTCACCTTTTCTATTGCTGAACACTCTTGCCATGTCTCTTGCACTAGTAGCAAGTCCATTATAGCCAGTTGCAACAAATCCGCCCTTGTCTGTAAGTATAAACTGTCCGCTATTATCACGTCCAAATACTATTGCAGGCTTACCGTCCCATTTAATTGTGTTTACCTTAGCAGGTTCTTCAGCACTACGTTTTATACCATCTAGTGCTTGTGTTATTCCTTTTGATCCAAGATCAAATACTAAATCTTCTGGATGTTCTATGCGAGCGCCTTCTGCCAGATAAGGTTTATAAGGAGTACGTTTATCCGTAACAACTTCCATGCCTTGGTTTACAATTCGATCGCGAAGTCTTGCAAGCCAATCGCTTCCACCTTCTTTTATTGCTTCAAATGTAAAACCTTCTCGTTCTGCATATCCACGGAAGTCCTCTAATTTTTGATCACGTTGCGAATCGTTTCGTAAAGCACCAAGGATTGCTTCTACACTAAACAGATCTCTTTCTGTTGCACCTTTGTTTAGAATGTATTTTGCAATTTGTTCTGGCTGATCTGTAATATAACTATTATCCATTCGACTTAATAAGCCAGAATTTGGAGATAACTTATACCCTGCCGCTTTAGCAATTGAATTCATTAATACGTTACGTGTTACACCTTTGTATTCACTCTGGGGATCTGCTCTCATTAAGAACTTTGAAAAGTCTGGCTTTTGTACAAACATAAAATCTGTTTGTATGTAGCCTTTGTCTTCTCTGCCAGTAATAGGAGCTTTGAAATGTACACTTACTCCGCTCTTACGTATCCATTCTTTAGGGTCAAATCCGTGTGACTCTGCCCACTTGGTAAGTTTTGCTACAAGATCATCTTTGCTCATTGTTTTTGGGTCGATTGCAAGGTCCAAGTCACCCGATGTTGGCTTCTGTCCAGTACTACCAAGCATGTTATCCATGAGAGGCAAACCAGTAAGTTGTTCCAACCAGTTAACGGTTGGCTTTACATCTGTCTGATTGATGCGTGTTGTTGCTATAGCACCGTCAGCATCCTTGAAGACGTTGCCACCCTCTTTAATATACATTATTTGCCCTGTACGTTTACGTTAACTGGTCTTCCGCTGGTAGTTTTTTGTACGGTAGGATTAGCAGTTGGTTGGGCTGGCTTTGTGGCCAATGTCAAGTATTGAATTACTTTGTCTTTGATTGCAGGCAGAGCATTTATTTTAGATACTAAATTCTGTATTGGATCATTACTTACAACCTTTTCAATCTTAGGCATTTTTAAGCCAGCAGTTTGATAACTCTGTGCCATCACTCCAGGATCAACTCCAAAGTTGCTAATTAATGTCGCAACTTGCACTGCATCAGTTGGTTTGCCTGCTTTGGTCCAGGCTTTCATAAGTTTATCAGCAGTAACTTTTGTTGTTATGTTAGTACCAACCTGTTGTGCTTTTGCCAAGCCTGCTTGAGCACCTTTGCTTATAGCATCACCTGCGGCTGCGGCTCCTTTGCCAATGGCCTGTTTTGCTTTGCCTAACATGCCTTTGAAGTTTGGTGCTTCCATAAGATGTTTGTCGTTTTTGTATGCAGTGGCTATAAACAGTTTAGTAATTTGGGTTTCGGTTAAACTGTTTCCTCTACGTCTGCGACTTTCTTGTGCTTGTCCTTGTTCTCGTTGAGCAGCGTTTGCTTCTACTCCTGCAAGACTTGCTCCTATACCAGCAGCCGCAGTACCTTTGATGATGTTTTGCAACATATCATCAACAGCAGTTTCTATTGAACCACTAACAGTTCCGCTAAGAACATTGTCTTGTAATTCGTCTGCAAGCTCTGGTGGTAAATTTTCCATTGCTTTATCAAGTGCGGCACTATATGGATTGGTAGTCATAGTTACACTTTTCATGCTATATAACGGAGTGCCGTCAGCATTAGTACCTGTAATTTCTACTTCTGCAGTACCACCATATTCAGTTCCATCCGGCAAAGTCTTTGTTACATTTGATTGGAAAACCTCACCAACTTTTGCATCAGAAGGAACACCATCAACTGCTATATCGTCGCCTACACTAATACTAGTATCAGCACTTATGGTTTGATTAAGGAACTCTTTCTGAGCCATTGCTCTGTCCAGACCTTGTATTTTTTGCAGTTGATCAATCTGTTCTTGTGTCATACCAGCATCAAGAAATCTTTGCTTGTTTGCTTCAAGCCATTCATTGTTTGGTATGTCTGCAGAGTTTACACCAGCTTGGTTAAGTTGTTCTGAGGACAAATTACCAGTAACTTCTGTAGCATCAGCGGCATTAGATGCTGATGTTGTTTTTTCAATGTTAGCTCCTATACCTTCAATGCCTTTTTCTGCTTGTATAGCGTCGATAGCATCATTAACACTTCCACCGTCTGGTGCTCCAAGTGCTACTATCTTGTCATCCAGCTGGCTTATTTGATCTTGAAGTACTTTGTTTGCTTCGGCTCCGAGGTCACCTTGCCCTGCTAGTTCTGCCAATGCAGTTCTTGATTGTATCAGTTCACTGGCTGCATCTGCATCAAGAGCTTCAAGACTCTGAGCACCCATGCCACTAAGTTTTGTAATGTCAATTTCACCAGATGCATCATTGATAAATGTGTTTGTAATTTCAGGAGGTAACAGTTGATCAATACCTGCTGATATCTGATTAAAGACTCCACCTGCAAGAGCACCAATTGCGGCAGTCTTAACACCTTTACCAACAGCAGTGGATACTTTCTCACCTTTTATAAGTTCAACGGCACCTTTAAGTGCTTGACCAGCAATAGCACCACCAATTGGTCCGCCAGCAACACCTGCTAGTGCAGTAAGCACACCAATAATGGCTGCAGTCTTGCCAGGGTTTTCTTTTGCCCAAGTACCTAGTCCAGTTAGTTGTTTATCTAATTCTGGAAATTTTGCTCCAACTGATCCTTTTAGTTGTTCAAACTTAGCATCAAAACCTTGCACTGGTGCAGTATTCTGTACCCACTTGGCAGCATCTTTGATAATTTTACCTGCGGCATCAACTACATCTTTACCTTGTCCGATGGCAGTTCTATTGGCGCCTCCAGCAGTTGCAGTCTGCTCAATTGTCTTAAACAGTGCATTGATCTGTTGGGCACTGATTTGTGCTTCGTTAATAATTTTAACGTGTGAACGATCTAGACCTTCGCACAGTTGTGAATAAAACTTCTGACTACGTGCAAACTGTTCTTCAATTCGTTTTGCTTCTAATAGTATACTCATGCTGCCTGTAATCCTTTCAACAACTTGCCTTTGCTTCCTGCGTCAAGTTTGTTTACTGTTTTTGTTAAACCCGGTGATGCCTTCTCAATAGCAGAGATTAATGCTTTGTGTTCTGGATTAGATGGATCAAGTTGTACACCGCCTGCTTTAACACCTGCTTTGTTTTTTACATCTGTTGCAGTTTTGCTCATTGGCTTGCCAGTTTTATCGTCCTTACCGTCCTTGTTAGCATCTACTTGAGCTGGTCCTTTTCCAGTTGATGCCGGTGCCATTGGCTTACCACTCTTATCATCTTTGCCATCTTTGTTCTTATCAACTTGAGCCACTGGTGCCTTTTGTCCTGGTACCGCAGTTGCACCTTTTTGTGTTGTTGCTTGATTAATGCCTTGCTTGATACCACTTTGCTTTGCTACCTTCTTTTGATTTCGTGCAATGCTTTTATCAACAGCAGTTTTAGCAGTATTAGTAGCAGTTGCTTGTGTGCCTGTAGTTCCTAGTTTCTTTTCTAAGCCTGCTTTTCTTTGTGCTTCTGCATCTGCTTTTTTTAAGCCAGCACCTACACCAGTTGGATTTGGATTAACACCTTGTCTATAATTGTAACCACTGCCTGCGGCAGTATCGAGTGCAACGTTACCAACATTCTTTGCTAAGTTTTTAAGCACTCCGCCTGTCTTAGACGGTTGTTTTTGTTGCTGTTGATTTTGTTGTTGTTTTGGCTGTTGTTTTGTTTGCACATTGGCACCACCGCCACCTACGGTTTGTTTACCTGCGTTATAACCTTGTTTTATAGCACTACCTAAGCCTGCTACGCCGCCTGCTACTGATCCAAGGGCCTTAGCACCTGCACCAACAGTACGTCCAATTCCTCTACCAAGTTTATTAATTGCGTCAAACTCAGCAAGTAGTTGTGCTTTTAGCTGTTGTTCTGTAAGTTTATTTGTCATCTGTGCGTCTCACTGATCTAGAAAATTTACTAGGATCACGAAGTCGAATAGCATTTAACAGTTTGCGATGCAGGTTCTCTGCTTGCTCACTATCATACAACTCTTCAATCTGTTCCATTAGACGCACGGCACTGGCAATAACGTTGCTGGCACGACTTTCTACAATGTATGAACGTTCCTGTTTCTGGCTGTAACGTTCAGTGTAAATACCATCTAATTCTTCAAAGATGCTTCGAGTCTTTTTTTGCATGACTTTGTTTGTCCTTTGTAGTATTTATGTATATTTGTACAGTTGTTGGTTTTCTTTTTCCCAAACTGCTTCATCAAATCTTTGCCTTAACCACTTATTTTTTCTATACAAATAAGCATTCATTGATTTCCATTTTTTCCAGGAACTATTATTTGTCTCAAAAATTTCATGATTCTCATTTATTAAGTCTATCAGCTCGAGAGTTTCACAATTTGGTTTAGATTTGATTATTCTTGGTAGTGCATACTCTTTTGCTAATTCTCTAATTTTGTCAATTGACTCCATTGTATCATTTTCTATCCACTCTGGGTTCATAAACTTTTGACATCTTGCAAATATTATGTATCGGCTTTCTATATTCTCTGTAGTAATGATTAATTTTTTATTAAAATATTCTAGAGGTATTGTTTCATCATGCGTCTGATACCAAACATCCGATTTGCACTGTTTAAGATTCTGATCAAAATTTTTAAGGTTTTTGAGTAGTTGGTGTTCTCGCCCACCTACACTGCCTTCTAATCGAGGACTCCAGATAATTTGCTTATTGTTTAGAATGGTAATAACAATACCACCACAAGCAAAATCAGTGGCTATTAAAATATTGGGCAATCTCGCTGAAGGTGTTTTGCCATTTAAGTTCTCGCCATTCATCTAATTTTTCTACCCAATCTATTGCAGTCTTATGTTCTGTATACGGATACTGATTCAACATTATACTTACTGGATGGTTGATACCATATTTGTCTTTTACCTTGTCTCTTAGAAGAGGAGGGGTTTTGTCAATTCCAATGTTTCCGTAACATGGATGAATATTGAAATCACTTTTATCTCCAAAACGATTTGTTGCTATTGTTTGATTATACCATTCTTCTATACGATCATAATAATACACATTAAACGGATTAAGTGTGTGTTCAATTCCAAACATTACATTACCTGGATAAATTTCTTTTGCCTTATTAATGTTTTTGCTGATTGTATTAAACTTTCCTGGCCATCTTAGATATTCAAATTGTTCATCAACTCCATCTATGCTTCCAATAACCTTTACTAATTTAAATCTTTCCCATTGTTTGATAGTAGCCTTTGATGGAAATAGTGTGTAATTACTTGTATATTGTAACACAATATCCTGTGGGTTGTCAATCAATTCCAGTATTTTTCTGTGTGTATTGTTCATCAATGGTTCGCCGCCGCCAAACTTGATGTACTTTAATTTGCTTGTATCTAAACTGTGAAACCATTTTATTAGTTTATTGTCTGCATCTACTCCTTTACGATCAACAAAAGGTCCAGATGCAATACCGTTCCGCACATTCTCGTCATGCCAAAAACTACTACTATGGCTACCGCAACTTGTACATGCTAAATTACATTGCATAGTAACTGCGATTGTTAGCATTTGTAAACCTTCAACATTATCCATAATATCAAAGCC
>JGI24005J15628_10001242_pt1 | contig 13782 bp, 37 predicted proteins | sample LinPmetageLP40_FD_15628 | JGI IMG/M metagenome (IMG submission 15628)
CCTCCCAATATAAGCTTGAAGTCTCTTCACAGTAGATTCTAGCCATTAGACTGAAAGTCCTCCTATGCGTTTTGCATCTTCTAAATGACTCATATCATTTGGATCTACTTTATTCTCTTTAGTTCTAATTAAGAATCCGTTATCTATATTCTCAAATCCTTCTACTATTACGTTCATATCATCACCTCCTATTATATGAGATAACATTTGACCTTTTGAAATAAATGGTCCTCCTGATGGATCTATAAAACTTACATCGTCAGGATCGTCAGGTTCGCCTCCCATTCTAATCATTTCAAAACTACCTTCCCATAATACATTACCATCTTCTTGTTTAGTAAATGTAAACTTATCTCTATACCTATTAATATATTCTATCATAATGAATGTTGTTTATACATGTAAATGTCGTCTATTAAGTAATCACAATGCTTCAAAGCTAAATCTCCTCCATCTGGATTCCTTATTATTAGTTCTTTTATTTCTGTAATACGTTTTATTATCTCTGCTCCTTGCATAATTCTTTAAATTTAGTAGTTGACCATCCATGTTCTCTGTCTAGGTAATGTATCTGAATTCCTAGATTATCTCCAGTAAATGGTTTCCCTGAATAATCATCACCTAAAAATCTAATATTAAACTCTCCCATCTTAAGCAAATCTAATAATTGCTCTTCGTATGTATACCTTATTACATCATCCACATATCTAATGCTAAGTAACATTTCTTTCCTTTCCTCGACGGTTAGAATAGGCTTATGCTTTTCCGGACGTTGTATAGACGGGTCAGTATGAAGTAATACTATAAGGCAATCACACTTTTCCTTTGCCCTTTTGAATGCTTTCACATATCCAGGGTGATAAACGTCAAACGATCCTGCTATTACTCCTTTAATCATTCCTCTGGTCCGTGCATTTTAGCAGCTCCTCCATCACGTTGGAACTGTGAGTTAGTTATTTTTTCTCCCGGTACTACTGTATATTTATTACCTTTTATTTTACAGACGCCTCCTTGCTTAGCAATCTTTTTAAATAAGGTTATATCTCTTTCCGTCCAATCGTGTGAGAGTTCTACTATTCTTTCTCTTGATACTCTTCCTTCTCCGTCTACTGTAAAGGATGATGTTTTTGTTACTGATACTTTCTTTATACTCATGTTTATTTTAACCAGGTTAATAATATGTTTAATGATATTAGTATATTTGTTATAACTGCTTGAACTATAATCATTGTTCTAAACCATGCTACAGCGTCAGCTTCTTTTTTAGTAGCACCTACTTTTTCTCCTAATGCTTTTGCCCAAAGTCTCCACATCTCTTACCGTCCAAATATAAGTAATAGCACCATCGTAATTAGAAAACCAAATACAGAAATAGCTGCACAGGTTTCATTATTCTTCTGTTGTTCAGGACTTCTTCCTTGATTTGATCTATACTGTCTTACTTTTGTATCTTTTCTAAGATACTCTTTACCGTTGTTTGCAAAATGATTCATAACTTATACTTTTTTTTATACCTCTCGACAAAGGACTCTCCCATGCCTAACTCTATTATCTCTGCACCAGGTGGAAGTAACCTACTCCTAGTACTTAGTATTTTATCTGGATGAGGTTGGTCTGTAAATACTTTAAGCCAATGCTTCCTTCCGGATTTCTTTTTATATACAACTGCTATAGTTGGTCTAGCTACTCCCATGTTTTTTTAGTATTTTAAAAGTAGAAGGAGGTCTATTTCTAGTATATTGCTTCATCGACCAATAGATGTCATCTGTTTCTAAAGTAACCTCGTACGGTTCACCTTCAAAAGGAGTAATTAACATGTCGTACTTATTCTTATTAGTTTCCTTCATTCTTTAATTTCCATTGATTAACTCTAATTGCTTTCTTTCTACTAGCTCTCTTTTTAACTGATGGTTTATNGAACTGTTTACGTTCTCTAATCTCTTGCATCAGTTTAGTATTTCTAACNTTTTGTTTGAATTGCTTCAGGGCTTTGATTATACTATCCCCTTTCTTTATTTTAATTCTTAGCATTTTATAATTTACGTTATCCCCTTTCTTTATTTTAATTCTTAGCATTTTATAATTTACGTTCTACAATAATCTTTTTCTTTCTCTTAATTTCATGTTTAAAACTTCTACTAGTTGTTTGTCTTTTCTAACATTATAATTAACATACATATTACCAAACAACTCTATATATCTCCCGGCTGCATCAAAATGCATTAAGCTGGTGCAGCCGTCTATTAATCTAAGTGCTTTACTAAAAGCAATAACTTTAGGAGATAGATACATACTAAAATAAACTAAGTTGGTTAGTTAAATTTTTAGCAGTAAGCTTATAAGCATCAACTACTTTACGAGTAGGTTGAAATTTATTAGAATCCCAATCTAATAATTCACCATCCTTAATACATAGAGCATGATTAGCTACCATTACTAAGAACGTTCCTATAGGGTGAGACTGAACAAAGCTTTTAATTGTTTTCTTTCTCCAAATTTCTTCTCCTTTTAACTTATACTTATTACATATTTCTTTCTTCTTAAGACCGTAAACATCAAACTCTTTCTTTCCAATAGTAAAACCATCATCTTGAGCTTTAAGAAGAGATGCTGCTAATACCATACCATTAACTCCTTTCTTCTCCTCACGTCCAAAAACGTTAGAGCAAAAATCATGAGCAATTTTATAACTAACCTCTGCTGCTGATGCAATAGAACGAACTACACAGTCATTCTTTTCTGTCTTTGATACTTCTGAAATACTCTTTGAATAAACTTCACTTGCTGATAAATACATAACCTTGATTTGTTTTAATTAATATACTTAAATATAAGAACTTTTATGCAGGATTCCAACTGACTAACTAAATATTTTCCAATTACTTTCTTCTGCATAAGCAGCTACTTCATAAGGATGATTATCATAACCGTAACCCATATCATAGTATCTCTTCATCCAAGAAGGAGATTGTAAGTAATGTTGATATTCATGAACTAATGTCTGAATGATATGCTTTCTGCTTTTCATATTAGGATAGTAAACTACTATACTATTATCAGTTCTATCATACTCAGCATGACAACTAGACTCTGTTCCTTCTGCTTCCGGCTCACCACTATATCTAGCATAGATATTATAATGAGTCTCTACGTATGGAGTTTCATTTTCATTAAATTTAGAGAATCCATAATACTTTTCGATCTTTGGATAAATCTCTTTGATGATTTCTTCTACTCTTTCTAATCTCATAACCCTTATCATTTATACTTAAAGATACGAATAATTAAGTTACTAGGCAACTATTCTTTACATTCTTTTTTATGTTCAAACCATCCTCCACATTTACATTTAATATAGTTTACAGTAGTAAGTATGAGCGGAGAGCCGGCTAACAAGGTTATGAAATTTGGATGCCAATGCTCTCCACAGATACCTAATATATGTTTAATTATTTCAATCATTTATTTCTTCTTTTACTTCTTTAATATGCTTGCATTTACCGTGACCAATATAACCCCAGCAACTACAACTTAATTCGTTTCTTATATTATATCTAACTATGTACTCATCTCCTGATCTAGCTGATATAAACTTCCATTGCTTCTCTTCCTTCTCTTCGAATAACTCTGCGAAAGGAGTAGGTTCAAATTCTAGATCTGTAAACGTAGTATCTTCCTCTACTTCCGTCCAAGAAGGTCCATGGTATCTTTTACCTCCGACTGAGAAGAATCCTCCTAAGCCTACATTAGTCTTTGCTATTATATACTTCTTTGACATACTTTAATCTTGATCAACATAAGTACCCATCCATCCAATTCTATTACGAGTACTAAGATTAAACATTCTTTTAGACATATCACCGCCTCTACGATTCTTACTTAAGTAGAATAACCTATCTCCTTCTTTAGTCCATTTCATATGAGCCATTCCAGTCATCATATGTTTAAACCTATTACTACCGGCAAACTCTCCTTGCTTAGTAACTTGCTGAATAACCAGAAAGGAAGTATTAACTTTGCTCTGATTGTCTGCCATATTATGTTGCTCGAATAAGTTTAAGATATCAGTCTCAGCTTTCTTAGAAGAGTAGTACCCTTTAGCAGTATCAACAACTCCATTAACTATCTCTGCCATAGAATCAATTAGTACAGTATCGTAACCTTTAGTTAGAACACCCTTAATAATATCTAAGCAATTTTCTTCGCAGTAGTCCCCCATAAAGAGGATATCTAGTTGACCAAACTTTGGGTAACGTTTAACATAACCGTACATATCTATTTGATTCATCTCACCAGAAATAAAAAGAACCTTCTGTCCTTTAGCTTTTAAGTCAGCGAGCATATCTAACATAACTGTAGTCTTACCAATTCCTGGATCACCTACAATAGCATAGTTAGTACCTTTCATTAACCCTCCTTCAGAAGAGAAATGAGCATCTATAACACGACCAGATTTCATTGGACGAAATAATTGAGAATCAAACTTTAGATCCTCCATTTTAACTGTTCTCACCTTTTTTAATTTCATAACCTTGATTTTTATTAATTAGTAACCTTATATCTAAATATAAGAAGAATTAAGTTACTATACAACTATTTCCCTAGTTACTTCCGCACTTTATGGAGATTACTCCCCCAACCAGTTCTTCTGTCCATAGCTGCGATTTCAAGAGCTAGGTCTGGATCTTTTATAACTTCAGTCTCACAGTATGTAGTTTTACCTGAGATTATATTCCTTACATACCATCTAGAAGTATTAGAGCAATTAACGCAAGTTTTAGTTCCAGGTAATGCTTTTATTCTTAATGGATTAATTCTTTCAGTACATTTACAACAGTTCATACTAAAATGGTAATGGTTTATTAGACGTATCCTTAGGCGTAAATGATGGATCATCTAACTTCCTATAATCAAAACTAGCAAAGGGTTGCTCACCTATTTCTTTAACTACTACATCTTGAGAATGTCTTCTATTATCTATTGATAATCTTAAATCATTAGCTCGTTTTCTAGCCATATAATCATTATCAGCATAAACATACATTTCCATTTGCACTACATATCTTTTATTTTCTCTATTACTCATAAAACTTTTCTATTAATAACTGTTTAACTTCTTCACTTATCTGATTTGTCTGGTATAACTTTTCTATTAGATTTAACATTACCAGTGAGTTAAGTTCTGTTCTAAATTCCAACTTACTACCTCGTCAACCTGTTCAGGATGATCTGGTAAGAAGTCTTTTAGTTCGTGAACGATTGAATCAGATAAAGCATCTATTCTATTGCTTGTCATTTCCGGAAAAGTCTCTCCGAGTAATTGCCTCTTAGCAATTAAGTCTAGTACCTTCTGTACTATTTCATTTTTATTTATTTTCATAACCTTTATTTATTTTAATTAATATTTACCATCTACCTACAAACTTATCTCCATCATAGATCCATTTCTCTTCTATTCTGCAGTCATAGTCATGGTGAATCTGTACTTCTTTCCATGCTTGTTTAACTTCTGTGAGTGTTGGATATGCTCCTGATTCGTAGAGATCTCCTTCGTTGTCGATGTAACTGAATTCATATATCATTTGATGCATATTTATTATATTACTCCTATTATACATCTCTCTAACTGAGCAATAGACATTGTATTCAACCCCGGCTGAGGATGATATAGTTCATCAGTCCTTTTACTGCCGTTTACTCTTCTACCAGATACATTAGCATGCTCACTATAACACTCTTGGTACCAGGCCTTATTAATATCCTCTTCTATTCTAATCAATAAACTAGCACCGGTGGTACTAAAATTATCGCTAAAAATTGTACCTACTTTACTCTTTAAATATTCTAAATCACTCATAACCTTTATTTTTAATTAGTACTTAAACCGTTAATCTTTATACTTAAAGATACGAAATATAATTGTAACTAGCAACTATTTTACTAGTTATTTTAAGAAAGTTTTGATATAAATTCTTGTGTTGGATCTAATATTTGACTAAGAGGATTTTTAAACGAAGGGTGTTTAATAGTCGATCTAGATAATTTAAATCCGTGAAGATCTTTTGTAGTAATGTAATCCCAAGATTGAATAAAATAGTTGTTGTTTAATCTAAGAATTTTTGTAATCGAATTGTTGTAAGTTAAAGTTTTCATATATCTATCTTTTATACTTAAAGATACGAAAAATAACTATGTAAGCCAACTATTTAAGTAACTATTTTAATTAAATATTAGGCTTGCCCATCATAACTTTCCTGTGTACTTTGCCTGCTAAGTTTCTATCGTAAGAACCATCTCCGTGCCATTTAATATCTTTTCCTTTTAAAGCTGCTTTTACTGTAGCTTCATCATCTACTATTGCTACTCCTTTTGCTTTTAAAATATCTAATATTGTTCCGGAAACTTCTATATAGTATCCATTCTTATTTAAATCACTTACCGTTTTAGCTACTGCTGCCGAACGTGCTGGTTTAGATCCATCATGTCCCATTCCTACTAATTTGCTGCCGCCTGGTCTTTGTTTAATCATTATGACTGCATCAGGCTCTGGGTCATCGTCTAAGTCAATTACTTCATATCCTTGAGCTGCTGATTTTATATCGTTGGGTCCGGTTACGTTAGGATGCCCTCCTAGTGGAGCATAAGCTAAATCAATCATTTTGAAAAGCTCTTCACTTTCATTATCCACTTCTTTTGATGTTAGTGGTCGCCAGTTATTCTCTAAAAGTATCTTTGTTAGTTTCATCTTTTGTTGTATCACATTTGCCGCAATATTTTCTATATGGAGAGTTCAAAGAACCGCAACCACATTTCCAAATATTGTCTACAATTGATTTGTATTCCATTTATTATAAATATCAGTAAAAACCTTTAAGGGCGTTCTATGCCCCATTCCTTTCACCTCTGTATAACTCTTAGCTATATCTTTATATACTAGCGTAGCTTTAGGGTCTACTACTGTATCCTCAGTTCCTACTACAAAGTTACGCTTCCAATTGCTTTCTCCGTACGTTACTCCTTCTGGTTCCATAGGTCTGCTATGAAGAGCAGGATTGAATAATAATACCTCTACATCTAAATGACTACCTAAAGCATCTGCAAAATAACCTCCCATAGAGGAGCCTATAATTAAATCAGGTTTGTTATACTTGGCTAACTTTAATAACCCTTCAAACATTTCAGGGGCGTTATAGTTCATATAAGGAGCGAAGACTCTATCTGCTACTGTATATAAGAAATCTACTTTAGGACCTCCCATTTCACTCTCCAACCCATGTAAATACCATACATTCATATCATAACCTTTTATACCTTAATATATGAAAAAATACGCAGACTAACAACTATTTCTAGAAGTGCTCTGCTAAAATCTTATCTATATCTTCTATTGATTGCCAACCTAATACTTCTTCACCGTCTACCATTACTTCAAAAGAAGAAGCATCTTCTATAGACTCACAAACAGCTCTATTACCTGCTCTAGAAGTACTGTACATATTCTCACCACATACGATTGATATTCTTGTACCATCATCGGTGAATATTTGACTAATAATTCCTTTTACTACTGGGTGTTTAATAAACCCTAAATTTTTAAATCTCATATCTTTATGCGTTTATTACGTAACTTTTATATTGACTAACTAATGTATTTAGATTTGACATTCTTACCTTTTTAAATAAGTAAACGTTCTCTTGATTATCTCCATAGCTCGTTGTTACCTCTAAATCAGCTGATTTTCCAGAAGGAGTCTTACCAACTATACGAGCTTTTCTAACTCTTCTTACATTATTGTTCCAAGAAACATCTACACTTGCTAAACTATCACCAAATACTAACCCTTCTCCGTTAAGTAACTTCTCTGCTGCCTCTGTCTGCATTCTATCGATCTCTTTGTTACATTCTCTGATGTCTTTTTCTATATCGTAACCTACTTGACGAACAGCTTTAGACTCTTTTCTACAAGCTTCTTTAAAGCTCATCATTTCAGCCATAAAGTCATCTTTATAGTCTATCAGTATAGAAGCAATTTGTCCTACTAATTGTAGTCTCTCTAACTCCCATACACTATTATCACTAGTAGAATAGACAGATGTATGAACGTCTGTTATTTCACCAGTCTTCCAATCAGTTCTTAACCTTAAGTCCATTAAGTCTTTAGGGTAATTATAATCAACATGTGGACGTAAAAATGTAACAAGCTCGCCGTCGTTAGATACTTTAGTATATATCTCTTCGTTACTAAAGTCATTGAAGTATTTATCCACAATTGCTTTGTAGCCAGGATTGACTACTGTTTCATTACGAGTCTTTATAGCTTCGTAAGCTACTTCTAACTCATTGTTTTTCGTTTCGATGATTTTTGTAATAATGTCTACTTTTGTCATAACCTTTATTTTTAATTAATTATCTTATACTTAAAGATACGAATAATACTTCATATAAACAACTATCTTAGTAACTCTTTTTACAGAGCTGCTAATTGTGCTAATGACTCAGAGAAATCTACTCCTCCAATGATAGGATTAAGCTCTTCTATCTTAGTATCATTCATAACGAACACCTTACTAGCCCAAGTCTTAGAATTCACTGCGTTGTATTGTGCTTGATTATATAGGTTAGTATTGTACCATAGCTGATTAACAGTACCAACATCTAATCCTCTCATGATAGCCTCATCCATGTGCAGTACCTTATTACCCTTCTTAGCAAAGACTGTAAAGAAGTTATCTGATCCATATGGTCTATACTCTACAGTATGTAAAGCTCCTTTCTTATAGGCACTTAATACAGATGCTGGATTGTTAAATAATCTCTCATCGTCAAAGTCTCTAGCGTCATTACAGGTATAGTACCCTGCCTTACATTTAGTAATGAATCTGAATTTACCAGGTTTATTATCGTAGCAATCATTGTTGATAATATCTACTGTCCTGATGTCTGTAATGTTGGTGATGTTCTTCATAATATATAACCTTTATTTTAATTAATTATCTTATACTTAAAGATACGAAATATAAATGTAACTAGCAACTTTTTAAGTGACTATTTTATTTATTTTTAATTAGCTCTTTTATAAGTCCCCATACAAATACTCCTAATGTTAAAGGCCATAAACATATATGATAAAGCCTTTCTTTATTAGTCCAACCAGCGTTGTAGGGATATTCCAATTCTCTTGTAGTAAAAGATTCTAACCAGTAACACCAGAGGCCTCCTATAAAAAAGTAATAACCTAAATAACCTATTAAATTTATCATAGTTTAAATTTTATTTATTATTATCTAATTCCTGTTGAAGTTTTTGAATCAATTTTTTATGGTCTTGAGTTGGAACCGGTAGAAGTTTTAACTCCATTATTTGTTTTGTAATCTCAGATTTTTGCTTTTTAGTCATTGTGTATTTACTGTGTTAAGTTCTATTATAAATATCATAAGAATACAGATTGTTTATTAAGTTGTTTTCCATAAAACCTGAATGCATATAAGAATCAATGCTAAGACCAGACTTACTAACGTTTTGTTTGAAAATCCTTCTTTGAAGAAGTAGCTCACAAATCCAGCATATATTATCATCCCTACTCCAAATCCTATAAACCTTGCAGGCCATAGTAAATTATTTGTTCCGGAAACAGTATACTTAGTACCCCATATATAAAAATACGAAAGTACAATTCCTGCTGCTGCTACTATAAATTCATTCTTTCTAAACCAATCTGTCTTTAGGAATTGACCATTTAATTGGAAGAATGTAAGTATGTGAGCTAAGATAAAGAATCCAATACCTGTTAGTAAATCTGTTAGCTTAATCATCTTACTTGTATATAATTAATCTTGTTTGATTTACTTCGTTTAATAACCTTCTTTGAATACTTCTACCTCTTGGCTTTCTCATTAATCTTTCGTACTTATAGCCATCCATCTCAATTGGGAAACCATCTTCAACAATTTCAGAAATCTTGGCATTCATTTTAATACTCGGGAAATAATATAATTCATTCATAACTTTTATTTTTTTTATTTTATAGTAAACTTTTGATAAAATGTATAGTCCAGGCTATAAGACCGTTTAATTGTAATGCAACTAAGTTCCATTGTCTTCTGATAGCTACTTGTATAAGCACACATCCAAATCCCATTATATAAAGTGGAGGAGAGAGGGTCCATTGACCTGCAATTAAAAACCCTACTCCCATATACCCTACTCTGGTGCCTAATCTTTCAGCAGGAGATAATCTTCTATCTCTAACCATTTGCTTCATTATTCGGCGCCACCAAATCTTACGTTTCTTCATTTTTTTATACAAGTGCTGTAGCTAATTTAAATAATTCTTTATTAACTTTAAGATCTTTTTCAAAAGATTTAATCTTTCTAACCTTACGAACCTTTGCTCCAGTTAAAGCAGCATGAAAGTCTCCTTGAGTAATCTTCTCTTGAATAACGTTAAAGACTCTCCATAAATCATCTCCTTTATCTTCATCTCTTTTAGGATCAAGTATATCGATAATAGTTTCCTCATCGTAGTTAAACTTCTTAGCTTTTTCAGTTCCAGGTTTAATACCTGCTCTTATTAACATAGCATCTAAAGCTAATTTACTCTTTTCTGCTGGAGTTAATACTCTGTTTTTCATTTCATTTAACACTTGAACTTTATTAGGTAAGTCAGCTACTGCTTCGTTAACAACTCCTCTTAGCTCTTCGAAAGTATAACCTTTATGTTTAATCTTAAAATCACTAAACTCTTCATCAGCTACTACTAAACCATTAGAGCATACCAATCGGTAAATACCTACTGAGAATTTAAATGCTTGCATACCATCATGACTATTTGTCATAATAATTCTAGGGAAAGAATCATCTCCATCTTTACCTTTAATCATAATATCAGGATTCTGAAAAGCAATCATGTGCTTGCTAAATATAGTAGAGTTTCCTCTTCCTTTTCTTTGAGCAGCTTGAACTGGTTTCCAACCTAATTTATCTAAATCATCTACTATCGTTTCAGTATTAACGAATAGATAATTCTTACTAACATCTGGGTTAGTAGGTGCTTGAGCAAATGCCAATGGGCATGCTTCTCTTAATTGATCTTTTGTCATATAAGACTGATCTCCTTTAAAACTTAATAATACATCTGACATAATTTATAACCTTTTAATAATTAATATACTTAAATATATGAAATTTATCTTTGTGAGGCAACTAATTCACAATGTTTTTTTAAACTTCTTCCCATTGAATATCCTCTACTTTACGTACCATAAGAAAGTGTCCATCGTGCTTAAGTACATGATCGCAGTGAAGCTGATCTCTCCAAGCTTTTAAACCTTCCATATTATTGTTAACTTGTTCTAATTTAATTGTTCTAACAAGTTGGTACATTTTACCATTAAATTCTATTACTCTAATGTGCCCCATTTTCTTATTTCTTTTTGCAGGAGGTACGTATCAATTGCTAAATCAGCACATTCCCATTTGTGGTAATTCTCTAAGCATTTAGTTAGAGCTTTTTCCCATTGTGATTTAGGAAGAGTTATTTCATATGCTATATCTTCCTCTCCAAATCTAATAGAAAACATTTCTGCTGACTCTTTTTGAAACTTATTAGCTTCCTGTATAGCTTCTACTATTGAATCTGTTATATCTTTATTATTACTTCCAAAGACTCCTTCGAAATCTGCTGGACTGTCAAAATTATATTCTTTCATATTATCCTCTGCTTGCTGATTTTGCATTCGTTTCTTCATAGTATGGTGTTGATACCATCTTTTCATTCCATGTCTTAACTACCTCTTTATTAGAACCAAACATATATAATGGTCCGTCGTCGTAGTCGTAAGTAACAAACTCTAAGTTATCTAGATCTTTCATACCTAACCCAGGTTGTTTAACTGGTTTAGTAAACCGTCTATGGCCATCAAAAGACCTAAACTCTCTTGAAGTAACTCTATACCAAGTACCTTTTATTTGAACTTCCAATACTGCTTCAGTAGGAAAGTCGTATCTCATCTTCTCTAGTAGTCCTCTCTTCTCAGCCATATACTATAAGTTATCTCTTACTGAATTGTTTACAATCATTTGACTAGTTTGAGCAATACCGAAACTAACATTACCAAAATGAGCTCTACAAGTATCCATTACCTCTTTACTTCCATTAAGACCCCACTCTAATTGATTGCCTAAAGCATCTGTTACTGGATGCCATTTAGTCTCCCATCCATCGTGCATGAAAGTAACCCAAGCCATTTCTTTGTTTAAATCTATCATAACCTTTATTGCTTTTTTATTATACCTTAATATACGAAATATCTAGGGAAGTACCAACTGATACCCAGAAAACTTTGTCATGTAACTAGTTATTTTTACTCCGTTTCCATCTCTTCTTACCTTACCAGTCCTGAACCATTTCTTTACACTTCCGGCACCTCCTAAATGTGCTGCAGCTAATAATCCTGATTCAGTAACCAACACTCCGTGAACTATCTTTCCATCATACTTCTCTATATACTTGCGAAGCGATCTTTTATTCTGTTTTAACAGAGCAGTCATTGCTTTTTCTTGAATGAGTGGTGAATTTAGAAACTCTTCTTTAGATTGCTTAAAGCCTAAGCCTCTTAAAGTTTTCTTACCAAATTGATATCTGCCCATATATCCGTAACGGTTTACTATGTCATACCTATTTCCTGACTCTTTAAACCCTATAGCATCTAAAAAGTCTTTATGCCTGTTGATAGGAAGAACAATCTTTGTTGTAGTAAGTAATGGAGTGTCAACCTTAAATTCTATAGGTCTTGGTTCTAGTTTTACTATTGGTTCTAATTTTATAAGCTTTCTCGTTACTGAAGTAAAAGCCATAAGTAGACAACAGCTTACTATAATAATAAATGCATTATTTAAACGTTTCATAACCTTTTTTTAAATTAAAATAAATCTAAGAATGAAGTATTAATATTCTTATCTCGTAATTTTTCATTACGTATATGAGTCCTAACCAAGTCATCAGCGATTTTTCTCTCTAATGGTTTCTTTTTCTTAAATGTAGATAGTTTTTTATTTTTCATAATAATAAATAGTTCTACTGTCTTGATATATACTCTTCACCTGGTTTCTCTTCTTCATATAAACCTAGCTCTTTTAAATGTTCAATATGATGCTCATCTAACTCCCAATCAGGTTCATCATCTTTAGTTCTTACGTAGTCTTCCATTGCCTCTGCACGTTTCTCATCTATAGGAGAAGCTGCATAAAGAAAGGAATGATTGTAGCAGAGAAACTCTAAATTTTCTAAGTGCCAATTTTTCTTATTACCGTCTTTAAAATTAAGTATAACTGGTATTTTAAGATCTGTTACTCTTCTTTCAGCGAAACCACATTTAGCACATACTTCTACTAACTTACCTTCACTTAATAACCTTGCTTTAATCTTTCTAGCATCAAAATGTTCTATAGGTACTCTTCCTTCCAAAACATCCATTAGAGGTATATTATCAATTCCGGCGATAGCAAACTTTGGAATACCTTCCCCAGCTTGATTCATGTGTGCTTTAAGTAAAGTCTGACCTTTGTCGTCCTTGTACATCTTAGCATACTTCTTATAGTGATTATAAGAAATATGTAGATATCTTGCTGCTGCCATATTAGAACGCGTAACTTTCTGCGCTCTTAAAATATCCTCTTTAGTAATTATTTTGGAAGGTCTTGCCATTAATAGTCTATACCTTTAACCATCATAGTCTTGTCCTCATCATCTGGTTCGTCTACGGATTTCTTTACTGGTTTAG
>JGI24005J15628_10001243_pt1 | contig 13779 bp, 23 predicted proteins | sample LinPmetageLP40_FD_15628 | JGI IMG/M metagenome (IMG submission 15628)
ACACTTACAAACAAGTCAATTAGTTTAACAACTAATACTGTAACAGGTACACTAGCAGAACTTAATACTGCGGTCAGTGACGAAACTGTAGTTGGTAGAGCAACTACTGATACACTTACAAACAAAACTTTATCAGCACCGGCCTTTAGTGGAACAGCAACAACATTTACTTCAACAGGTATTGATGACAATGCAACAAGCACATCTATCACTATAGATTCATCACAGAATGTAGGTATTGGCGTAACTCCAGAGGCTTGGAATAGTAATTATCAAGCATTACAAATAGGGCAATCAGGTGCTTTATGGTCGCATAAAACAAATGATGATACATTTTTAACTAGTAATAGTTATTATGATGGTGCTTATAAGTATGTAGCCACAGATACAGCTTCTCTTTACAACCTTTATTCTGGCACACACACATTCAAAGTAGCCCCTTCAGGCACAGCAGACGCGGCGATTAGTTGGACTACTGCTTTGACTATTGATAATTCAGGTACAGTACAAGTGGATGCGGCCGCTAACTTTGTAACTCCTAATATTTCAGGATCCATTCCGGGCATGACTTGGATGATGTCTTTTGGACATGGAGATTCTATTGGTGACGGTTCAACAACTATTACAAGATATGCAGGTCCAGGAACTTTATTTTCATCAAGTAGTGCCTTAGCGAACTTTCCTGTTCCGTCAAACTGTAAAGTTACGAAACTGACAGTTTATATTTCAGGAACAATGTCAACCGGTAACGCATCTGTTACTTTGTTAAAGAATGGTGTTGATCAATTAACCAACCATACATATCCAACTGGTGGAACGGGAGTTGCTACTAGTGGAACTGCAACTAATTTTGATGCTGGAGACAGAATTGGAGTTAAGGTTGTATCAGCTTCAGGTACAGCGAATAACTTCTATGTAACTGCACAAATGGAATTAATTTAATCTTTAGGTTTATTTAGATCTTTATCTGGATCGTTATGTACGATTCTAGTCTTACGAGTTGAATGCATATCAGATCTTAATTTACTGATATCTTCAATTACTCTTAGGAAATCTTCTCTACTCTTGTGCAACATATCTGTTAAGTTCTTAACAGCATATATTACCCACCACCACCAAACAAATGCTATACAGCCAAAGCCTGATGCTACTGCTATAAGAACATATTCTTTCCAGTTAGTTGGTTCAAGGAAGAGTGTGAGTACTAATACTAGCAAAGAAACCATTGGAGCTAAACGTCCTAGCCATTGCCAAAACTTGATTTGTCCTAGCATTGTTAGGCTCCTATAGTGCCAAACGGTTTCCATTCTCCAGGTGTACCGTCTTGTATGCATACCCAACCAACGTATCCTGTTGGTGTCGGGTTATCATTCCAGATAATGTCGCCCTTTTTATATCCACCTTGTTGTGGTATAGCCGAACCGACCTGCATCTTCTTATTTTCGAACTTAATGGGTCCTGATGCACTAAAACATACATCTGGATTCTGTACTCCAATTCCTAACTTGCCTTTGACAGTAGTAATTGTATCACTGTCAGTACCAAGTTCAATTTTGTTATTTGCCTTTAATTTAATTCTTGTCTGGTCATCAGTAATAAGTTCGACATCACTTGTAGTAAATGCTCCAACTTTTACAGTATCGTACCCTGGGTCAATAACAAATTCTACTTCGTTACCGCTAACACTTAATTGACCATTAGGAGCATCTGCTCCAATGCCTAATCTCATGCCATCGCCATCGTAGAATATAAATTGATCTAGAACAAAGTTTCCTTCTGCCCTAAAGTTCTTAACGGTACCTAGTTTTGTTAAACTAGATTTAGTTATGTCAGCACCTAATTCATCTTCTGACAATACAGTAACATTCTTAATTCTGTAATCACCTTGTGTATCGATTGGTTCACTAGCCCATATTCTTTCTGGGTTACCTTGAAGGATTAATTGTTTTGTGTGACCGTTGCCAGTCCAAAACAATCCTTTACCATACGGTGATTCATTTTCGCAATCAAATATAAGCGGGGTAGTTCTTTCGTTACGAACATCAGCTTTAAGCTCATTTACTTCTAGCTTGGCCGCTTTAATCGTACCCACTACTTCTAAGTCTTCTTCAATCTTAACTTTACCTTTAAGCAAGTCTGCTTTAAAGTTGCTAACAGTAACAAGATCGTTTTCAACAACTAATTGTGTTGAGTGTGCTTTATCTTGTATACCTACTGAAGAAAATTCAGTAATAGTTCCTCCGTGAATCTTGTCTCCGCTGAGTTCATTATTTAAAAACTCTTGCTTAGGTAACTCACGTTTTGCTATAGTTTCGATGGACTGCCCAAGTTTAGCTAGGCCATCTTTAACTGCTAATATTTCTGAATCGTTGATATCATGTGTGCTCATGTAAGTATTTATCTAGTCTAGTGTCTTAAGTAGAATCGTGTCAGGATTGATTCGACCATTAAGTTTGATATCTACTGCATTGATTTCATCTAAGAATTTTTTGATCTTAATTTTACCAGCATCTTTAAACTCTTTAAGTTTTTCTTCTGGTTTACGTATTGTTTTTTGTATACTTGTTTCTTCGTCAAACCCTGTAACAGTGGTACCTTTAACACTTAATCCTGTACCTTCTCTACGTTGATGTAGTGGATCCTTGCTACTAGCAACATACCTACCTATTTTACGTGTTTTTGTGTTAAACACCCACAGTTCTTCTGCACCAATAATATCTTGCGGATTAATACTTGCTAGTTGGAACTTTTCATCATTAATTCTAAATTTAAGTTTAGCAACCATCTTCTCTTTGCTACGAATACGTTTACGTGGCTTTCTATTAGCTTTGGCTGTGTCAATAATAATATCACAAGCACCCATAAACAACATTAATGCTTCGTAGTATTTCTTAACATCTTTCTTATCAAAGTCTGCATATGCTTCAATTAACTGTTCAGCATAATCTTTATCACGTTCAGTCATCTTTTCACGGGAAGCCTTGCTAGGTGGATTAAGAACTTCTTCAAATTCTGCTATCTCACTAGCAAACCATTCTTTAATTTTTCTTGCGTGTGCCTGTGTACACTTTACATCCATTAGATGCTTAGATATTCTAAATCCTTTAGGATCGAACTTCGCAGGATTGTTACCCCATGTATCTAACCATTCGTCAACCTTTGCTGACATATAGATCGATTGGGTTGCAATACGTTCCTGTATATTAGGTTTACGTGCTTCGAGTTGTTTCTCGGCTTCTTCTTTCTTTTTAACTTCTTCAATCACCTTCGTACCTTCTTCGTACAATTCTGTTAAGTTTTTATTTACAAATTCACTCAATGGTTTTATTTCTCCCATTGTACCTGGGAGTTCTTTCCAATGTTCTGCGTAGGCTTTATGATAGTCTGGAAACCCTTTGTTCAATAGTCTACAAGCCGTTCCTACTGTACAACTATATCGCCATTCAGGGCTCTTTGCAATAGAAGTAACCTTTTTCTTCCATTCGGGGTTACCCTTGCAATACTCTACGACCCATCTTTTATAGTCGGAACTTTTAAATTCCATTCTATAAAATTCAAAAGCTCTGTTCTTCATTGCCCCATATCCGGGACCATCAAGTTCACTAGCCGTTGAAATATCTGGCTCGTAGTTCTTCTGGCTCATTCGTCTCGCTAGTTTTTTCTTCTTACGAGGCGCTCCTTTTAATGATATAGCCAACCTTCAATCTCCTTCACAAAAATGTGTAATACAGTTACTATATAGCAAAAAAAATAAAAGTCTACTAAAAAAGACTTTCTTTCTTATATTTTTTCGCCATTTTCAAAGTTTCGGAAAGTTTTAAATCTAGGAAATCTTAAACTGTATGTTTCAGAATCCTGTGACTTTGTCCTAGCATCTGCTCTAATTTCTACTAAAGAACCAATGATGTTAGTACGGTCAGCCCAGAAGCTAGTACGTTGACTGTCAGTGAAACCACTTCCACAGTTAAGGTGATAATTGTATCCATCGTCTTCTCCTTCTACTATTATGGCACCAAGTCGGCCTTCATTACGTCCAGTGCCTTCCTCGACGTCTACGACTTTTAATGTAATTTCTATAAATGGTTTTGCTTTAAGCCAAGCATGGGATCTCTTGCATTCATACATAGCTTGTTGATCTTTGATCATAACTCCTTCATAACCACCGTCTACAGCCGCCTTATTAAGCTCTACAAAGCGATCTTGGCCTTCTTTGCTATCTAAGTCCACATCTTCCCAGTCCAGTGCTTGTACGTGCTCTAAGGCGTCTTTATTCTGATCCACCCAATGCCATACATACTGACTTCTTTTGGATTGTTCTAAATCGTATTTTCCTTCTAAGAACTTATCTAATGGAATCATATCAAATAAGTGTAGTACTGCATCTTTGGCAACACCTCCACTCTTTCTATGTACCTGTTTCATTAAGTCTTGGAAGTTAGCACTCATTACTTCTCCATCTAATACTAGATCATATGGAGCAGGTTTTTGTTTTATTACTGCTTCTATTTCTTCTATGATGTGTCCAAAGTTATGAAACTGCTTACCATTACGACTAAACATTTCAACTTTGCCATCTTTGATAACTGTTATTACTCTAACGCCATCAAGTTTAATTTCAATTTGTTTTGGACCAGTCATCTTCTTTTCATGATTGGCCGAGTCATGTGCTAACTGACAAGTAAACACAGGAATTGTATACTGTGGAAACTTCTTAGCAATCTTGTTTACAGTCTTTTCACTGCAACCACAACGTAGATCTTTAATTAAGATACGTCTATAAAAACCATTCCATTGCTCTGCTGTCGCTGAACTCATCACAAGTTCAATAGCATCTCTAGCCGCATGACCAGTTAATTCTCTTTTGTGTAGTTTTTCTGCAAGTTCTTTGAAAACGTTCCATGCACAACCTTGTGCTGAAAGTACTTCGTTCTCTGCTTTTGTTGGAACTTGTTTTACACCAAATGTATACAACGGGTCTAGTGCCATCTTTACACCTTCAAAGAACTCGTCTAGTCCTTCTTCCATTGCCGATTGTATAATTGATTCTTTAGCTAGACGTGAATTGTCTGCTTCTAATTTTTCTATTATTGCCTGTGGTTGTGTTCTCATATGTGCCTCTTCCTAATTGTTATGTACATTATATAATCAATATATTCATTTGTCAACCTCTTATTTGGCCTGCCCTAATGGATTCGAACCATTGGCCTCCGGTTCCGCAAACCGACGCTCTATCCAGCTGAGCTAAGGGCAGTAAATGTATTATAGTTTATTTTTTGGTAAATGTCAATCTAAAAATCACATCAAAAAAATAGGCCCTTCAAATTAATGGAGGGCCCATTTTAAGAACTAAGAAACTAAATTAGCTTCTTGATGCAGACGCCATCGCTTTGTAACCAGCGGCAACTACTGCTCTTGAGGCAGAACCTAATCTGTACTTTTTAGCACCAGTCTTAGTAGTGTTTAAGTACACAGGGTATCCTGCGAATCTCAATGATTGAATAACCGCTTGTGGGTTACCTGCTTTAAACTTGCTCTTAAGTTGAGCTGAAGTTAGTTCTGAACCGTTTTTAAGTGCAGTTAGGACACTATCTTGAATTGTATTTTTCATATTATTTCTCCTTAATTAAGTTTCAAATACTGTTACAGTATACACTAAAAATCTAGTAAAGTCAAATACTTGTTTGCCAATTACACAAAATCGGGTCCATGTATCCAACCAACTAATGATTTACGTGTGCCTTTTGTTACAGGTACTACCTTGTGAGGCATCCAACTAGGAAAGAAACATATCTCATATTTCTTTAATTGGATAGGGTAACCAATCGAGTCTGGCATTAATGTTAGTTCGCCTCCTTCAAACTCGCTTGGATCATTTAGTAAACAACTAAATGAAATCTTTCTACTGTCACCATTAACTCCTTTGAACCCTGCATCAGAGTGCATTGAGTAGTGACCTTTCTTATCTGCATCATAAATGCTATATTGTAATGTTTCTAAATATGTAATTGCATATTTAAAATGGAAATCGTTTGCATGATGTATTACTCCACCTAACAAGTTATATAATTCTGGATTGGTATTAGAGTCAATCCAACTTATATCTGTTGAACGTAGTTCGTAATCGTGTTGAGCTTCACCTTCTTTAACATATCCTGCATTTTGTACAGGGTTGTTCGTTCGAACCCAGTCATGTAGGTCGTTTACTATCTTATCAGTCAATCCCCATTGTTCTACACAATACTCTGGTGGAGGATTATCTCTATGTTGTGGTGGTGTTAGTATATACATTATATTTTCTTATTCCCTTCATGCCAACCTATGTCATGTACGTCTACTTGGTAACACTTTGGACAAGTCCAATATTCATCTGTGTTACTGTTTGGCTTTAGTTCTTGTGCCACGCCACGCCAACCGCAACGTTCACATAACCAATTCCACATTTCTTCAGGCATTTTGTATAGATAGTTGTCTCATATAACTTCTAGTTATTAGATCACACCATCTTTGGAACTCCATACCTGGACGAATATATCCGTGCATTCGTATACTGTCGGTCTTACCGTTGTTTACCATACATCTTTCTAAGTTAGGATTAATCAAAAAGATTCTACCTAACTGGTTTGGTACTATACCCATTCCTTCTACTACTGTGTGACAGTCAAGTCCTGGCTCAACCATATTCACTACTATTGGAAAAGGATAATCAATCATATCTAAGTTGTCTATATTATCTGTTAGCTCTTTAATATTAATATTGTGTGGAGCAACATATTCATTAGGTTTCATTCTCCAAACATTTAATTTAGTTAACTTATCACCGGCCATGTTTTGCCACCACCAGTTAGATAGTTCTGTTACATCTGCTCCGTCTATATACAGCCATTTGCTATTGTATAAAGTTATACCGTCAATGCCTAATGGCAACTTTTTCATATGGGGAACTAGTCTATCTATTTCAAGTCTTGTTTTGAATGTTACTCCAATGTCTTCGTACTCTCTATTATTAACACTAGCAACATCTAGTTCCAACCAACCAATGTTATTATCTAACATCTGTTGAAGTACAAATTTACATACAGCAACTCCTTCTTTCTCATTTACTGTAGAAGGCAAGGAAGGATATGTAAAGTCTTTATCTTTATGTGCTTCGTAAAATTCTTTTGTTTTATTATCCATGTTACACTCTAAAAATGGTGCCCCTTGTCCGATTCGAACAGACGACCTACTGATTACAAATCAGTTGCTCTACCAACTGAGCTAAAGGGGCCTATGATTAATCAAAGTCTGATCTAACAATGTGCTTTCTTAATGCTCTAACAAGTTCTTCTATCTTGTCAATCACAGAAATCAAACTCTTGTCAGTAATGTAAGTTTGTCTCTCACGTAGCTTATCATATTCTTTTAACGGAATAGTAACTTTGCTACCTTCGTTTTCATAACTTGCATCTTCTGATCTGTCATCTGTCATAAATCCCTTTCAATGTTCTGACTCTGTGATCCAACCAATTTATAGCAGTATGGATATGTCCAGTGTCATGCTCTTGCAGTTGACTTTTGGCATAATCAATTTCGTCTTCCAAAAATTTTACTCTAAGCAAATCGCCTGGAAAGTCTTTAACGGACTGTTTCTTCTTCGGTTGAATCTTCTTCATCACTTTTACTTACCTCTGGCATGGTTCCATTGATCGCTCTTGTGAGTAAGCCATCAACATCAACGTCTCCATCTAATAACTCTAGTGCTTGGACGGGTGTTTTGCAGATTCCTTCTTTGACCATCTGCCTAACAACGTAAACGACATTATATTTTGATAAATTTTCATACCTGCTATATAAATCTTGACTAAAAATTCTACCCATTTATTAAAACTTTCTTAACTCTGTCATACACAAAAGAACGATATGCTTTGGCATTAGTGTCCCATACTGTGATGTTCTTTTCATGTGCTTCTTTGGTTGTCTTTGGGTGATTTGCTTCTGGAATGACTTTGAGGTCTTTAGTACAAGTCATTACACGTTCATCTCCATCGAGCTTTAAAAAAGTTACTGTAGCAGTTTGCTCCTTCAGTAACTTGATCAACGTATCCTTAGTAGGTATTCCTTTTAGTTCTGCTATTTTATCTAAACTCATAGACCTCTTCCTTGTTTTATGTTAAAAATCTTAGGGCCTAGAGTAGTAAATTCCATTCCCATCTTGTTACCAACGTACACTCTACCAGTGTACATCATCTTAATTTTGTTCTGTGCTATAAACACTTCAACATACTTTCCTTCCTCGAATCTATCAACATCTGCTTCAGCAACAACGTCATTGTCGGTGCAGGTAATTGTACATTTGGAATCATAGTTTTTATTAATCATTGTTACCCCATAGATTATTAATTTTTTGTTTATACGACATAAACATTATAAAGTCAACTAGCATGAAGTTTAATAGTAATCCTGTAGTAGTTAGGACCATTCCAAACAATGCTGGTATTAAAAATATGAACATCACTAGTTTGACTAGATAGTCTGTTACAAACATATTAGGTACTATCCACATTGGCCAACTACCTAGCATAGGCTTAGGCGGTTTTTTGCGATAGTCTTCAAACTCATAGTTCATATTTAAAATTCTGTGTTTCTTTGTTGATTGATATTTGCTTTGCACCATTTCTAATATGGAAATGTGTAGCCATTGGGGTAAGTGGTGAAAGGGTAACAAGTGTTTGTATCTCAGGCATAGTTCTTATAACTTCTGCTACCTTAGTAATAATCTCTTTACCTGCTCCTCGCTTACGTGACCAAACAGTATATGCAACTGCGGTGTTAAAGTTTTTTTGTAAGTAAGCATTTTGACTCATCAAGTCAAGCTCTTTTACAGTATGTGGTACTTCATTTGTAAGGGCTATACAAATAATACCTTCAACGTTATCTTCGTACTTCAGCCCATATATTTTACGACCGTAACTAGTTCGCCATTCGACACTGAGTTCGGGTCTAACTGGATCTTCAGAAACATCAATTTCGTCTAGTTCGACTAATTCGGTTCCTTTGACCCATTTGTAAAAGTCATCTAACTTTTGTTTGAACAATTTCACAAGTTGCCTCTTCTGTTACTAAAATTTAAGATCTCTTTCTTTCTGTAGTTTTTGAGCTCTCTTGATACCACGTTTCTTAGCCAGTCTTTTCTTTTCGCTTGGCTTCTGGTAGTAGGCTCTATCTTTGAGTTCTATAAGCATTCCGCTTTTCTTAATTTTATTTTTTAAAACTCTAAGAGCCTTTTCCACGTTTCCGTTTCTTACTATTACTTCCATATTTCTCCTGTGTTAGTGTAAGGTGATTCTTTCGTCAAATACATCTTCGTGCATCCAGTTAACGCCAAAGTACTTTTCGCAAATTGTTTGTATTGCAACTGGTACTTCGCTGTCATCTTTACCTGCCGGAATATATAATCCTTTAAGGTCACCATTCTCATTAATAATTAATCCCCAATCGTCTGCTTCGAGGACGTTTTCCATTGTAACATATTTGTGATCTGACATTTTTCTCTCCAAAAAGTTTACAATAGATTGACATTGTTTTAATATTACTATAATTATTCAGTTTTGTCAACCTATCTTTACGTAATTTAAAATCGTTTCAGGGAATTTGGTAATGAAGTTTTCCCCATGCCTTTTAACTTTGCCTTTTATTTTGAAAGTACTATCTTCCTTTGGCAACTCTTTGGTTTGGTCGAAACTTTTGAAGAAACTAATTAAGTTACCCTCGCAACTGCCATTAAGTACGTGACAGCTAAACTTATCGACAAACTTTATTTCGTGCAAAGTAAAATCACTTTCAAAAACACTTCCAATAGTACTTATGTGTTTTGACTCCCTAAATGTATCTTTAAGAGTTCTTTTGATAGTTTTCTTCTTTACTCCTTCGAAATAAATCTTAGGTGCTACTGCAACAATACCAAATTGATTAACATTTACATTCTTTGAATTTAAACATTCAATTAAACTTTTCATGTATTCTGATAATGTGTCTGCAATAATTTGCATAGCATATTCTTTATTGATCCACTTAACTGCTTCAACGGCGTTTACTAGATCTTCGTCGATAACTTTCATGCGATGAAAGTCTGGTGGCATATGGCTTTGATCTTTGAATTGAAATACCAAAGCGTCTTTGTTTGAAAATAATGTTTGTGATTCTGTGAAACGTCTAGTTTCTTTGTAGTAGTCACCGTTTGTTCTGTATGCGGCGAAACTTCCTGAAAGTACATCGATTAGATTAAATGTTGCCACTGTTGCCTCCATTGCCTTAATTATAGTGTTACTATAACATCAACTAATGTAGATGTCAACCTAAAAGTTAAAGTATTTGGTCTGCTATCTTTAAATCAAGTAACTGCTTGGCAGTAAAGTATTGGTCTGATGGGTTATTGAATTTCTTACGTACATCTGCTAAACTGAATCCAGTAGCATCTCTAAGGATTTGCATACATCTTTGTTCACAGTTATTGTTCTCTTTCATCTGTGCTTTCATATCATGCATCTTTGATTCCATTGTGTCCGAGTGTTGATGATTCATTATGCCGGTATTCTTACCAATAAATCTTCTACCCTGTTCACCACTTGCAAATATTAAAAATCCTGCACTCATNACAGCACCAATTCCTACTGTGCTTATCTTGTGATAACTATCTCTCATAACATCGATAAGTCCAAAGGTTTCATATAGATCCCCACCAACTGTGTTAACATATAAAGTTAGTTCACGTTTTGGTCTTTTAACTAGATTAGCCGAGATTAACCATTTGATAGCTTTTGATATATTGTCGTTATCAAGCTCACCATTTAGATAATGTATATCGTTGTCATGCAACGTTGCCTCTATTCGGTCATCCACACTATATTGCTCGTATTTTTTCATGAAATATGTATTCTAGTTGTATTTAGTCGTGTGTCCATTTAAGGTGTCCTAATTTGTGTTTTTCAGCCCAACGTACAAAAAGTCCCAATTCACGCCCGTGTGCTTCTATTTCCCATGGTCTTTCAAAATACTCGTCTATGCTAGTATCATATTGTTTACCAAAAAAGCTAACTTTCTCTGCTCTTGCTAGATCTCGCATCTCACCTTTAGCAAACTGCTTCACATGAACCATCTCATGACAGATACTTTCTAGCACTCGTCTAAGTCTATTATTAGGATCAATCTCAATTAAAAACTCTTTAGGTCTATAGCTGTCATCTTCCCACGAACAGTTACCCATTTGTCTATGCTTTTCGTACAAGGGCATAAATTGTAATTTTATTGTAAGAGTATTAGCAAGCCTTGTACTCATCATCTTATTTGCACAAAATTCTATCACAGATCTTGCATAGGCTTTTTGTGATTTTGATCCGCCTTTAATACTAATTTCCATCTTTGACCCTTTGTTTGACTGTATATATATTATACTTAAATTTACTCGAAAAGTCAATCGATTAGGTTGATAAAGAATGTTGTTTTTTCAATGGTTTAGAAACCAATGTTACCAAAACAGATAAGTACTAGTATGAAAGAGCATTACCAAAGTGCCTTTTACGGCGTTGTTAAAGAAACGCAGGAACAAACCGGCTACACACTACCAGTCGAGATTGAGTCCTATGTCGTCATGCTTCTTGCGGATAAAATAGATAAAACAAACTTCCTACCTGAAAATTCATTTGCTGAAAGTTATTTACAGTTAACTAACTCTAGAGATGCAAAGAGCCTAGGTGACAACTGTTTATTTGTAACTGGGGTATTTCCTAATTACGGTTTAGATAGTAATTATTATATTAGTATTGGACAAAGTTCTTACTTGAGAATTTCACAGGGAATGAACAAAGAACTTTTTGATTCATTGTCCAAACATTTTATTTTTATACGTGACTTTATAGAGTTGTCAACAACTCCGCCTAAACTTCAATCACTTGACTTCTTTTGATACTTCGTCTTATCACTTGCAACTAACAGGCAGTCTGCTTGTATTGTTTCAATCATAGCGTCAATCTGTCCTGACGGTTGTTTCTCTTCGTACTTGGCTTTTCTTAGGCTATCTGACATTGCCTTGATTGAATCAATCTTATCACATAGTTCTGATACTTTATGTAGCATATAATCCTCTCTGTATGTTTATAATATATATCTGCATAATATAAATATAGCAAACAGAATGGATAAAGTCAAGTGGAAATTTTCCTTTTATTAATGATCAAACACGCCATAGTGGATTTGGGTTTTCAACCTTTTGGACTAGGCTCTACTAAATTACGTTATTTTGGATGGCCTGCTCACAAGCAACATTACATACCACATGGACTATTAACCATGCTTGTAATGACCTTATATTCGCCCTTAGAGGTCGCTGTGTGCTTGGGTTTACTAGATTACATACTACACTGGCATACCGACTTTACCAAGACGAATATACGTGAATATTTTGGTTGGAAGTCAAATCAAAGACAGTTTTGGGTCCTTAATATGTTTGACCAAATACTACACTTTTTGGGTTATTATCTAATTATTACTTTAGGAACTTAAAGGCAAACTTACCACCAATACGTGAACTGTAATAGTTCTTACCACCATCTAGTCCAATAGTACCTTGGAAGTTTGGAGGATATACTGCTTGGTATCCTTTAACAGAAACATCATCACCCTTAACACCAGTCTTGGTATAAAGCTGAATAATACTTGCATTGTTTAGGAGTGCAAGTGCTCCTTGTGAAAATCTTTTATCTGAGTTTACGTGTTGTGCTACTTTCTTAGCCACCGCACTAGTAATTGCGTTTCCTGTGTTAAAGCCAACGGTGTTAGTTGGACTAAAGTTAATACCTTGCATTAGTTTAGCGGCTTCTTCACTTACGTCAGTCATTTCTTTCTTACCGTTCTTTTGATACTGAATAACTTCATCACGTAGTTGCGGAGTTGTAAGTCCAAACTTTTCACCTAGTGCAAACGGACCATCTTTAGATGATTCCTTTTGTATCGTTGTAACAATATCAACAACGTATTCATGTTCAGTTAACAACTTCTTATCTTCAGGCTTATTTGAATCTGTTGCTTTTACAATACCATCGTGTAAGTTTTTAACACTTGCACTAGCACCTACTCCACCTTTAGAACTGATACCTATCTCTGTTCCGTTTGGTGCAAAGAACTTACTATCAACTAGTGGTTCATTCATGCCTTGTGGCCAACGTATGCTCATGTCTTTCCATTCAGCACCGCCGCCTAGTTCTTGTCTGGCATCTTCTGCCTGTCCTGTAACAGCACCACCCATCATTGCGACTGGTCCCATTATCTCTCCAAAGTAATCTCTAATTGCAGTTTCTATTTCTCGTTGTCCTGGAAATACTGCCAACTGTCCGTTAGCTGAATCTTCTAATGCTTTAACTAACATATCTTTGTTGTCTGGTTTTGAATTTTGTCCAACTGCTCTAATTACAGAATCTGGACCTTTGAATAAGTTATTTGTTTTGATTAGTGCTTGTGGCTCTAATCCTTGATCCATCTTAGCGGCACCCTTGGTTGCTAGTTTCCAACCTTGTGGTACACTTGCATTAGGCCAAGCACTCATCATATTAGCTTTCATAATACGGAAGTATCTGCCCCAGTACATTGTTTTGTCGCCATCTGCTGAATGTAATTCAGCAATACCAAATGCTAATGACCCTGCGTCTGGTTTGTTAGTCCATTCTATTTCGCCGTTAACATTCTTTTCAAACTCAGCTATTGCTTCGTCACGTTCTTCTACTGAAGGAAACTGTCCACCGCCTGCCA
>JGI24005J15628_10001248_pt1 | contig 13771 bp, 13 predicted proteins | sample LinPmetageLP40_FD_15628 | JGI IMG/M metagenome (IMG submission 15628)
CCCCCCCCCCCCCCCGAATATTCCTAATTTTACTGGATTATAAAAAGAATAATTTTGTTTTTTTCCTTATAATTTCTAAATTATGGAATACTTTTTATGGTCTTAGTTTCTTATATTTTTGAATAGTAAAAAAAAGAATAAAAAAAGAATAAAAAAGAATAAAAAAAGAATAAATTTATAAAAATATTTAAAAAAATAATTATTAAATAAAATATATTTTTATTATATATTATGAAGTTATATAATTGTGATAAATGTAATTTCATAACAAATTTAAAATCAAATTATAATAGACACCTTAATACAAAAAAACATATAAATATGGAAGAGAAACATGTAGAAAAAAAAAGTATTCCTATTTTCGAAACATCCAAAAACATCCAATTGCAAAAAAAAACATCCAAAAACATCCAAAAACATCCAATTTTCATCCAAAATACGGATGAAAATACTAAATCTAAAAAATTATATTTTTGTGACCATTGCAATAAATCATTCACTTTATTTACTAATAAACGACGCCATGAATTGCATCGATGTAAAATAAATTTAAATAAATTAAATACTATAATTGATGATAAAAATAATACAATTTCAAAAATAGAAAAAATTCATGAAAATGAAAAAAAGCATCTTTACAAACAAATCGATATATTATTAAATAAAGTTGGAAATACAACTACAAATATTACAAATAATACTCAAAATATTCAATTAAATCATTATGGAAATGAAGATTTAAGTCATATTAGTGAAACTTTTAAAGGACAATTAATTAAGACACCATATGGAATGATACCAAAATTAATAGAAGCTGTTCATTTTAATGATGATATGCCATGTAATAAAAATATAGCATTAACAAATAAAAATGATAATAAAGTTAAAATATATAATGGCACAAAATGGATATATAAAAACAAAGAAGAAACATTAAATGATTTAGTAGATGGTAAATATTTTATATTGGATACATATTATGAATATAATTCTAATTTTTTAAATAAATCAAGCAAAACAAATTATGAAAAATTTAGAACATATTTTGATGAAAAAGATAAAAAAATGATAGAAAAAATAAAAAATGAATGTGAATTAATATTACTTAATAATAGATGACGTATTTACATTTTTATAACCATCTGGTTTTTTAAAAGGCATTTCCTTTTTAGAAAAATAATTTATAACGGTTTTAATATATTCCATTTAAATACTATAATAAAATAGTTTTTTAAAAAAAACGTGGTCTCTTCTTTCCTAGCATCGACAAGTTAAACTTGATTTACATATGTGATGGTCACAAATTGTTATATTTTCTTTTTTTAGTATAAAATATAGTTTATAATCTTCACTACAATATGTGTCAGCTTCGCTAAAAATACTTCTAGAAATAAGAATTCCTGTTTCTTTATATGTTTCACACATTATGGAATCAAATACATCAATTCCGATTTTTTGTTCAATTTTTCCACCAATGAATGGATCAATTATAATATCAATTGGAGAATCGTCGCCACACCGACCATTACAAGCCCAGACACCATAAACGATACAAACAATACACTCATCATCCTCTAGAGTATTATATATTTCGTTGGGTTGTTGTTTTCTATTAGTCCAATAAACATCTTTGTGTTTGGAGAACCATCCAGAATAAGAAGGGTGGGTGAGAGGAGCTAATACTATTTTTTCATATGATGGATTTTTTTTTTTGCAGTTAGCAACCGTAACCAAAGCGAACCCAACACATGATGATTCTGTATTTGCTCTTGGTATAGGATTATATGGAGTTGGCTTTTTCGTCCATTTTATAGAGATATTTGATGCTATTCTACCAAATGTGGTGTCTCTATTAGTAGCAATTATGCTATATGCTCTATTAAATTTTGACATGATTTCCGTTGATGTATCAAATTTAATGTGTAAGTTTTCTTCGTATTATACTTCGTATTATACTTCGTATTATACTACACTATTTAATTATTAATAAATCAATTTTAATGTATAGACATAATTAATAAAATGTAGAATTATTATAATGGTATTTATTAATTTTAATAATAATAAAATTAAAATTAATGCGAATAGTATAAAAGAATTAAAAAACATAGTTAAATTAAAATTAAATATTAATAATTTTTATTTAGTTCATAATGGCAGAATATTATTAGAATCCAAAACCTTAGATTATTATAATATATATGATAATAGTTTTATAGATGTTAATTTAAAATTAAATGGAGGTGTAATGGAAATATTTGAAGCTATATTTTCTCCAATATTAAATCCATTCAAGGATATGATATTAGCAATTGTTAGTTTATTAGAATTATTATTTGAAATGATAGGATTATTTTTTAAATTATTTAAAGTAATTCCAGTATTATTTAATCCAGATAAATTAATTAATGATGTTATATATGGTATAACAAATCTTATATCTTCCTTAATTAATGGATTTGTAAATCAATTTACATTTAATGAATCTAAATCTAATAATGGTAATAGTGGTTTGTTTGGTATAGAAGATAATAGTAAAAAGATATGCATTAAACCAACATTATTCAATTTAATTCTATTAGTATTATGTCCACCATTAGCATTGTATATAGATAGAGGATTTAAAGGATTCTTTTTAGTAATAGTGTGTGCTTTGCTAACTTATTATTTGTATTATTTTCCAGGATTTTTGTTTGCGGCATTGCATATATTATGTTAAATTAATATGTAATAAATATATAATGATAGAAACTTTTGAAGATGAAGGAGGTGGAATTTTTGCTCCTATCGTTGCTCCTATTGTAGGAATAGCAAAAGGATTTGTATTAATGGGTGAACTTGTTGTTACAATGATAGAAATATTAATTAATATGTTTAAAATAATACCAGCTTTGTTTAATCCAGATAAATTAATTAATGATGTTATATTTGGTGTTACACAAGGTATACCTAGTTTAATATCAGGATTTATGAATAAATTCACATTTAATGAAACTAAATCTACTAATAATAGTGGATTGTTTGGTATAGAAGATAATAACAAAAAGGTGTGCATTAAACCAACATTAATTAATTTAATTGTATTAGTATTATGTCCACCATTAGCATTGTATATAGATAGAGGGTTTAAAGGTATATTTTTGGTAATAGTGTGTGCTTTGCTAACTTATTATTTGTATTATTTTCCAGGATTTTTATTTGCGGCATTGCATATATTATGTTAAATTAATATGTAGTAAATATATAATGAAAATACAATTATTTATCCATTTAGTTGATGGAAATATAGAAACATTAAATATATCAAATTCTATAAGTATTAAAAATCTTATTAAAAAATTAAGAAAAAAATATAAATACAATTATGATATAACATTAAATAATAATTTTAAAATTTTTAAATATAATTCAACATTAATAGAAAATAACATTAAAAACAATGATAATATTTATATTTATAGACCAATTAATGGTGGATTTATAGATTTATTAATAAAATTATTAACTGGAATGTTCGAATTATTAAAAAATGTAGGTATGCTTATAGGTGAATTAATATCTATAATTATTAAATTGTTCGAAATTATACCTAGAATATTTAATCCAGACAAATTATTAAATGATGTTATATTTGGTGTTACACAAGGTATAACTAGTGTATTAACTGGATTTATGAATCAATTCACATTTAACGAAACTAATACTAATAATAATAGTGGATTGTTTGGTATAGAAGATAATAGTAAAAAGGTGTGCATTAAACCAACATTAATCAATTTAATTGTATTAGTATTATGTCCACCATTAGCATTGTATATAGATAGGGGAATTAAAGGATTCTTTTTGGTAATAGTGTGTGCATTGCTAACTTATTATTTATATTATTTTCCAGGATTTTTATTTGCGGCATTGCATATATTATGTTAAATTAATATATATTAAATAATTAATGGAAAGTATTAGTTACGACCATCCATGTAATTCAAATAAAGATTGTGAATCTAATGTATGTGAATTAATTTATGAAAATGATAAACCTAAAGGACGTTATTGTTTAATGAATACTAATAATAAATATACAAAAAAATGTTCATCGCATAAAGATTGTAATTCTGGTATGTGTGAAAAAATATACGATAATGATGGAAAGTATTTAACACGTAAATGTATTAAAGCACCTAAAATAGATAGGGATACAGCATTTAATAGTTTATTTGGAAAAGAAAGATCTAATGAATATGGATTAATAAATGAGAATACAATCGCATTACAAGCTGGAAATAAAGGTCCAATTACTGAAATTATGTTTAAAATATTAAGTATTATGGGTAATTTTTATAATTTAATATTTTTTAATTTTGATGTTTGTGGTGACAATAAAAGAAGAACAGATAAAAAATGTTCTAAAGGAAAAACAGAATGTTGTGGAAATGTTACTATATCTCCATGGGGACGCTGTTTGCCAAGACAAGGAGAATGTAGTATGTTAACAGAACAAGCGAATCATGGGGTATTATATGGAATCTGGTTATCAATATTTCATACAGTATTTGGAGGGATTATGAAGAATTTTAACCATGGTTTAATATGGGGAGGTATACAGAAAAAATATCATGATGATTGCAAAGGAAAATGTAAAACAGGTTCAAAAGGTATAGATTTATGGTATTTAAGAACAATAATTACAGTATTATTTCCACCATTTGGAGTATTTTTGGCAAAAGGGTTAATGGGATTAATGCAAATAATAATATGTGGAGTATTGACATGTTTATTTTATTTTCCTGGATTAATATATGCCTTTTCAGTAATTAATAGTAGTAAAAAGGAAACAGAAGAAATAAATAAAATTAAAAAAAAATAAATTATATATATTAATGAGTACAGATTGTATTGAAGGCTGTGTACCACCAAATGTAAAAAATGGAAAATACAATTGTTGTGGTGGTAAATATGGTGGAAAACGTGACAAGAGTTGTCCAGGTAGTAAATATAGATGTTTTTATAAACGAAAAGGATGTGCGAATTTAGCGGTTGATACTAATTTGGCACAACAATTTATGAATGGTGGAATGGGATATGGAAGTTTATGTATTCCAGAACATTTATTTGATATATCAATTAGTATTATTTTTCCACCATTATATGTTATTTTGTCTCAACTTAAAAAAGAAAAAATAGATTTTGGAAAAATTATATTAAATTTTGTATTAACGTCGTTATTTTATTTTCCAGGATTAGTTCATGCATTGTATATAATGAAGGAAAAAACATTTTGTGGTAGTACATTTTAATTAAAATATTGAATAATAATAATGAAGTATATTATACTTGTAATATTTATAATTCTAATTTTTTCTTATATATTTTATAATAAAGAACATTTTAAAACAGATGAGGGATATTGTATTCCAAATAATTTAAAGGATATATTTTTAATTGTATTATTTCCACCATTATGGGTATTTTTAAAGGAATTAAATAGTCCTAATAAGGATTTTATTAAAGTTATATATAATATAATATTTACATCTTGCTTTTATTTTCCAGGATTAATACATGCCATGAATTTAATGAGATTTGAAGGAACAATTTAATATAGTTATATTATAATGGGTAAAATTTATGAAAAATTAAAAACAATTAATAAATTATATAATAAAGCACTAGATAGTATTAATACTAAAAATTGGGAAAAATCACAAAATGAATTATCAAATTATTTGGATAGATTTGGATTAATTAAAAGAAAAACTCCTACACGTGCTAAAAAGTTTTTAGATGATTTAAATAAAGAATTACCTACTTTAGAAGAAGCTGAATTGAATATTATGTTTAATGATTTAGTTCAAACATTATGGCAATTACAAACTGGCGAAATAATTCTAATTAGTGAATTAATTTATATAGAAGAATTAAGTTTTCCAGTGCATGTCATTGAAATAATAGAAGAATATAAAGCGAAATAATATGGTTTAATTTATTTTTATATTTTATAAATTATATTTATGGTTAATTCAATACCAAATGAATATATAATTTTTGATAATCGTTCAATAAAAGAATTTTCTAAAGTTACATTTAGTAAATATTTACTAAAAGATGTTTTAACAGCATTTAATAAATCATTAATGGCATGCAAAATTGAACCATCAATTTATTGGGCTGTTGAATTAATCGTTAGTGGATATAGTGAAAAATTTTGGAGTAAAATATTAGACATTAGTATTAAAAATATTAATATTAATAATCCAAATATAGGTTATTTTTTATATTCTAAATATTCTAAATATATCACATTGTTAAAAAAAACAGATATATTAAGTATACGAAATAATCAATGTTATAGAAATTTAATAGCTGAAGTATGCTTTACTATTTGTAATTCTTTAAAAACAAAATCACTAGGGTTTGTTAAAATTAAAGAAAATGATTTTAACATGATATTTTTAGAATCAAAGATGTTAGCAAATAATCCTAATTTAATTCAAGATAAAATAAAATATGGAGACCCAAATGAAACTAAGATTATTTTAAATGAGTTTAATTATTGTTTAGTGCATAAAAAATATGAATTATGTGTATATTGGTTAAGTTGGATATTTGAATGGGAAAAACGCAATACCAAAAAGGATAAAATGTATGCATGTGGTTATAGAGAAATTACAAATATAGATAAAAAATATTTTAATGATATCGTATGGTTTGTTTGGGAAATAATATTAAAAGAAGGTGCTAATTCACATAATGATTATTTAAATACACACGTCCAAGCTTTATACAAACTATATAAATTTAACTTTAAACAATCCAATAAAAATAAAAAAAATATTTATTTTCTATTTGCTATTAAATATTTTACAGATAGTTATCATATAAATAAAAATATAAATAATTATAATTTATACATTCAAGTATGTTTAAATATAAATAATTTGTTTTTCGAAAAAAATAAACATTCTGTTAATAATTGTTTAAATAAAGAAATTTATAAATTTAATAATAATATTGAATATCTAACGAATGAAGACAAAAAAAAAGAAAATAAAAAAACAGTTAATTTAGAAAAAAAAAAAATATTAGAATTAAAAAAAAAAGCTGATGAAAAAATGAAATTAAAAATTAGTAAAGTTGAAGAAATTGATAGTCTTATATTAGGAAAATAAACTATTTATGTATTTCATATTAAATATGTATGAGCATGTTATTATAAAAAATGTACCACAACCAAAAAATCGTGTGTATTTTATATATTTTTTATCTATACATAATTTTTTTGTTAAATCTAATGATGATGGTTTATTATAATATTTTTCTTGACATCCAAAATGTATTGTCATTAAAAAAGCAAATATAATGGATGTTATTAAAAATGTTATTTTAGTTTGATTATTTAAGTTTGATTTGTATATAATTATGTACAATAATACCATTTTTGAAATATCTGCTATGTGATCATAATAATCACCAAATTTAGAAATCATATTATATTTTCTAGCAAAATCACCATCAGAACAGTCAAAATAATATCCAATAAATAATAATAATGCTCCAAGTTTATAATATGTTAAATGTATAAAATATATAGATATTAGGGATATAATTAATGATATTGTTGTTAATATATTTGGAGTAAAATTATATTTATATAAAATAGGATTCATTACATCTACAATATCTAATATTATTGTATCAATTGGATTATCAATATTTGAATTTATTTTACGTGAAGACATATATATAATATTATATTATAATAATGAATACTATTTTAAGTAAACAAAAAATTATTTTAAATAACAAAAATGCTAATCTAAAAAAAAAATATGATTTAGATTGTATAACTAAATATAATTTAAATAAAGATGGAACATTAGAAGCATATAATAAATATAAAAAATTAATGACATGCAACTATCAAATAATAGGTACATATAATAAAAAAGGGTGTGGAATGTGGAGATGGGCATGGGGAAATAAATATATTCCATATAATTTAAAAAAATTATCATTAAATATGATGAATTATGGGGATAAATTTAATGACACATCATTTAATAAACCAAAAATAGGAGGAAAGAAAGATTGGAAAAAATATTTAATATATGCTAGTATAATAGATAAATCAATTTCTGGTTATTTAGTATATAGCAAACCAAGAACTACTATAGATGTTTATATGGTGTTAAAAGGTTGTAATATACCATCAAAAAAAAGTAAAAGTAAAAAAAGAGAATCTCGAATAAAAAAATGTGTGTATGTGAAACCCAATTCAAATACAAAGAAAAAATCTTAAATTAAAATCTTGTTAAAATTTAATGGAATTAAAATTAAATAGTAATATAATATTACTAATTATTGGTATAATTTTAATTATATATTTAACTTATTTTTATTCTGAAAATAATAGAATTAAAAATAAATTAACCTATTTGAATGATAATTTAAATTATAATTCATTAAGAAATACATATGATTATTGCGGTGGTCAAAATATTATAGGAAATAAAGTTAATATTTATAAACATAAAAAATTATGTGATTACTATATTTCTAGTAGTTATAATAGTTGTTTAATAGGAAATCAAGTATTTGATTATTGTAGTTTAGAAATGATTAAAAAAGTATTATATTTTGGTGCTAGATATATAGAAATTCCAATATATGATAAAGATATAGTAGAAGATACAATTCCAATAGTATATAATAGTATAAATAATACGAAAGTAACATTAAATAGTTTAACATTTGAAGAAGTAATAGAAACAATTCAAAAATTTGCTTTTAATAAAAGATTTATAGATAACTATAATGACCCATTGTTTTTGTTTTTAAATATTAAGACAAAAAATATTAAAACATTAGATAAAGTACATGATATTTTCAAAAAATATATGTTAAATTATTTATTAAGTAAACAGTTTAATCATATAAACATTAGTAAAAGAACATTATGTGATTTAATGGGTAAATGTGTTATTTTAACAAATGATTCTTATATAAATAGTAAATTAACAACTATTATAAATTGTTCAACAGATAAACCATATTTAAATAGAATTACTTATAATGAAGCTTTGTTAAATAATAGTGATTTAATGGGTCCAAAATTTAGATTAAGCTCAAATAAGGTGCGGTTTATTGAAACCCCTATTTTTAAAGATTATTTAGAAATAGATGATATTATTGATTTAACTAGTTATGGAATAAAGAAAGGAGATGGTATATTTATTAGTGGCTCAAAAAATCCAAAAAATAATAGTGGTGAATTTATGTTTACAATAAATACTATATCTAAAACTAAAATTATATTGGATAAAAATATTGATTTAGGTGATTCGCCAGTTGGGGATTTAATTACTATGGAAATATATGATAAAGATTTAATAAAAAATAATAAAAAAAAAGAAATGGTTTTGTTAGAAGAATATAATAAAGATAATTTAACTATTGTTATTCCAGATTCTACATTTTTTAGCAATAATCAAAATTATAAAGATATTCATTATAGAGGCTGTCAGTTTGTATGCATGAATTTTCAAAATATAGATGAATATCTAAAAGATTATGTTACTTATTTTAAAAATAAATCATTTGAATTTAAACAAAAAGTATTAATTAATAGTTATGATATACCAAATCAAAAATCATTAAATTCACGCGTCCCTGCATTTAATCCTGATATTATTTTAGATATAGATTATTCTTTTATAGATAAACTAAAGAATAATCTACTATTAACAATTAAACCATTTAATAATTCTAAATTAAGATTAATAAATAATAATAGAAATTCTAAATTTAGCCTAGATTATTCTAGAGAAAATTCAAAATTTACTATAGAATCTGGATTAAATACAAATTCAGGATATATATCTATTAAATCTGGAGAAAGATATTTAACATATAGTGATTGTTCATGCTATTTATATTTTACTAAAAAACCAAAATCAAACGATAAAGATATAATGTATAAATTTAATAACTATGCTTCATTTTTAGCATTAAAACCAGTAGTAACAAAAAAAAATTATAATAGTTTTGGTGTTATAAAAACCGAAGATGATAAAGATAAATTATATTATTTAAAAATTAGGAGTAATTTTAATATTAGTAATAAACTATTCGTTAAAAATGTTCGTGAATATGAAGTAAAAACATTTTTATATGGAAATAGTAAAGATAATACTAGAGATGTAGTAGTATTAAAACCAAAATTTAAACCAAATGGAGATTTCTTTCCTGTAGGTGATATAGTTGTTACTTTAGATATGGTAGATGTATTATATATAAAAGAAGATTTTCAAACCGAAAAGGCATTAAAATCAGTTCCAGTAGTAAAATCATTTCAAAATTTTACTACTCCTATATTTTCTGGTGCTGTAGATAAACCATATGATTATGAATTAATATGGGATAATAAAGAATTTAGAGAAAATTTTGATGACGATTTATCTATATGGATGCCTAAAGCTAATAGTGGATTTGAAGCTGTAGGATGTGTATTTGTAAATGGATATAATAAACCATCTATAAATGAAGTAGTATGTGTATCAATTGATTATTTAAAAGAATCGGTGATTTATTCAGAAAATGCGAATGATTTAGAAAATGATAATTATGGTGAGCCAGTATTTTATAATACTAAATATGATTTAACATTATGGAATATAGCAGAACATAATTATGTAAAACCAAATAACATAGTTACATTAAATGTTGATAGTAAAGTCATAATTCCAAATAGTATAGAATTTAAAATGTACAATTTTATAACGGAAGAAAAAGATTTTTATGATAGATTATATTTAGATTTAGATACATCTACAAAGAATGAAAAATTATCTACACTATTTAATGTGGAATTTGATAGTGTTGTGTCATCAGAAGGAAATGAGATATATGATTATTTAATGAAATTAGAAAATAGTAATGGAAAATTAATTAGTTATACAAAAGATGAAACAGGGCAAAAAATGTGTATGGGATTACCACAACCATATTGGTCTTCGTTTTATGAAAGTGTTACAAATAATAATGTAGTTGAAGAATATGATAAAAAACCAAAAATCAAATTTACATCATGTAAATCAAGAGATTATTTTGGAACAAATTGGAATTTGTATAGTGATAATTCTATTAGATTAGAAGGGAATCCTAAAGCATGTTTAACATATAATGGTAATCCTGAAAATAATATTAGTATAGATGTAAATGATTCAAATAATTATTTATATTTAGAAAATTGTAATAGTGAATTAAAGAATCAGACATATGAATTTAATAATAATAATGTAAAAGTAAATACAAAAACAAATTATGATCCAAATGCATGTTTAACACATGGACCAAATAATGAATTAAGATTAGAAGAATGTGGTGATAAAAAATTTACTGTAATATCTAAATGGAATAATAAAATAGCACGTGTTGATAAATGTAACAGAATCGACGCAGAAGAAGAATTAAAAAATATTAATGCTATTGAAGAATGTGTAGATAATTCATATTATGTGGTATATTTAGATAATGGATTTAATCACACACATAAAGAATTTTGTAGTTTAGAGTCAGCAAATATTGATTATGAAAATAATATCAATAAATATAGACGTGGTGTAGGATTAATATCACAAGGAAAAATATTGAAACATTCATCTAAAAATGATGGTAAATCTATTTTAAAAAAATATATTTTTAAACTCAATAATACAAAAGGTGATTGTTTAGAATGCAAACAACCATCCAAAATATTATGCGTTGAAAATAGTATTCAAGATAGTAAATACACATCATTTCAAAATGATTCAGATAAAAAGGATATTTCTAACTATTGTAGAACATTAAAAAATGATAATAGTTTTAAATGTTCTAGAAAATATAGACAAAAATTTAATAATAATATAAATCCAAATAATTTTTGTGTAAATTATTTTAAAGAAGTATATGTATATTTGCATAGTAATCCAAATTATTTAAATATTAATGTATCTAGACCACAATATAATAATTCAGAAGCTTTAATAGATAATTTATTAGGAGAAAATTATGATTCTAATAATTATCATATGTTTGTAAAAGGAATCGTAAGCAAATCCACTGATGATGATAAATTTAAAATAGTATTTGATACAAGTGTCATAAATGGAATAAATAATAATAGTATAGAATTATATAAATTTAGTAATGATATTATATTAAATTATAGTCCAAATTATGAAAATGTTAAAATAGGTACAAAAGTATTAGCTCAATTAGGAATTCAAGAACCTAAAGATTTATTAGATAAAACAAACATTGATTTTATTTATGAATCATCAAAAATAAATTATAAAGATATTAATGGAATAAAAATTAGTGGAAGCGCAATAAAATGGATGGGTGTTATAATAAAAAAATTAAAAAATAATAAAGTAGAAGTTATGTTTTCAATAAATTCATATAATACAAGTAATTCTAACAATTTAGATGATCTGAGACCATATTCTGATTCAAATATAGTTAAAATATTTAATATATCAGATGTAGTGTTATTGAGAAAGGCACCATTATGCATTTAAATTCTCTGAAATTCCCAATCCTAAAAATCTTTTATCTACTAATTTATTATATTCTTGTTTTAATTTATCTGTTATAGGATCTATATAATAACTATTATCACCACTAATTACATATGTAGGATGATTATCTCCATTATTTTCTAAATTATTGTCTAATGTAAATATAGCATCAATTAATTTAGGCATTCCAATCCATCTTTGATTTGATTTTTTAGGATATCCAGATTCAACTTTATTATTTTTATCGTTATATTTATAATATAATGGTCCTTTAAAAAAATATGTTTTTCCATCTTTACCCCATGTAAATGCTGCATCTATATTATCTGGAATTCCTTTAAAAACACTATTAATTTTTTTAGGAAACCCAGAAGCTATTTTCATATTTTTATCGTCATATAAATAAACTTGACCACCTTTAAAAAAGTAAGTTTTATTATTATAACCATAAGTAAATATAGCATTATACGTAATTTTTGTTTCACAAGTTCCTTTCTTATCGGTACCATCATAAAAACAATTATCTAATTGTAAACATTTATCCTTTTTATTATTATAAATAGAACAATCAGTATCATTCTTTTTCATTTTATTTTTAATCCATCTTTGTTCTATTTTTTTAGGATAACCATCTAATACTTTTATTGTATTTTGTATAGGAAGTTTTGACATTTTCCAAAATTTATTACCTCTAAAAATATATAATGACCCATCTTTATATCTAAAAGCAGTATCAATAGCAACTATATTATGTATTTTCGAAGCACAAAATCGTATTTGATTATCATCTGATATTTCATTTTTATTTAAATTATCATGAATTTGATAAAAGTTAGGGTCATAAGTAGAACAATAAATATTTTTATCTTTTTCTACATCATCTGGTTCTATTTTAGAATAAGTATCTTCATTTAATTCAGATTCATTTAAAAATTTAATATCCTTTATAAATTTACTATTACTATATTTTTTAAATAAATATAATGGACTTCCTAAACTATTTTCATTTAAATTTATTCCATTTCCTACTATTTTATATTTATTATTATTACATGCATTCCCATCCCAATTACATATACCATTAGATTCACAAACCGTTTTTTCTTCATGTGTATTACAATTTAATTTATTATTATCATGAACACCAATATCTTGTATACCATTATTACCAATACCCTTTTTATAACACATATATATAAATGAACCATCGG
>JGI24005J15628_10001249_pt1 | contig 13769 bp, 24 predicted proteins | sample LinPmetageLP40_FD_15628 | JGI IMG/M metagenome (IMG submission 15628)
CTAACCGTTACAGCTGTTGCAGATGTTCTTTCAACTTCTGCGTATATAGTGTCCCCACTAGATACTTCATATATCTGACACATAACATCTGTTGTGTTAAATCCATGACTAATCGTGTAATTTAAATCAGATGTATTTCCAAATGTTACTTGATAGAAGAATCCTGCATTTACACAAGATTCAACTTCAGCACAGAAGTTTGTTACTTGACTAGCTCCAATCTGTATTGATTGAGCTGACTTAGCTGTAACAATTCCTTTGTCATTTGTTGTAACTGATAAAGATTGACTTGCTGAACCTACAGAACCTGCACCTCCGACAGTTGCCATGCTTACTGCACCAGTTGAAACAACTAACCCTCCAGCTGTTGGGAAGCTAGCTAAACCTACTGTTGTTGCAGTTGCTAAATCTGTATCAGACTGAACTATTACAAAATCAGATTCTACAGAAGCTCCTGCTACAGCAGTTTCTGTTGCTATTACCTGATCACCAGGTGTTAAAGGTGTTGCTGCATTTCCAAAGAAATTACCAGCAGTAGTACATACGTAGAAATCACCGACAGCTATTGCAACCCTAGCTGCACCAACTGTTAAGTTAGTTGCTCCTCCATCAATAACCCCTGTACTTGCATTAAATCCTCCTTTAAATTCTAGAAGTCCAATTACTGCTGCGTTTAATTGATTTACGTTAACCCCATCTGTTCCTGCGGTTCCAGGAGCAAGATTAGTTATTTTCTGACTTGTACCAGCAGTATTGTTCATTGAAGTACCAAAGTTTCCTAAATCAATATCAGTTGATTTTATTCTTGCATTGGCAGTTCCGTCTACAACAGCAAATGTATCTGCTGAATCTGTCCATGTTCCAGTTGTTGGTAATTCGTTTAAGTCTAAAGTAATAGTTAAATCATCTGTTGCACTTGCCGCTGTATCTATTCCAACAGAACCTAATATACTTAATGTATTACCATTAGATATAGTTTGATTTGCACCAGAGTCTCCTGCTAAAACAAATGAAGACATTGTACCAGTTCCACCTGTGTAAGATACAGTTACTGCTCCAGTTGCTGAAGAAACACCTATGTTTGATCCAGCTATTATTGAAGTAACACCTGTATTAGATATGGTTACGTTTCCTGTAGCACCACTTACTCCAATACCTGTTCCTGCAATATTAGATAATACACCATCATTTGTTATATCAAGTATAAATCCATTTGCACTTGTTGAAATACCAGTTCCTCCTTGTATATCTACAGTTGCTCCTGCGGTTATATTTGCATTTGTACCAGCATCACCTGTCAATAACCAGCCTGAATATGCAGCTGGTACCGTAGGCATTGTAATAGTTTTAGTATTTAAAGCTGTAACGTGACCAGTTGAGTTTCTTGTAACTGAATCAACCGCTGTAAATGTACCTGCAGAACCTGGTGAAGATGTACTTGAAGTATCTGATTGAGTTTGTGTTGCGTGTGTAATAGTTAATGTATCCGTAGCTGAAGCAGCTGTTGATATAATTCCATTTGCACCACCCTCAAAAGATGCTGTGTTTCCGTTTGTTATTGTCTGGCTTGTACCAGAGTCTCCTGCTAAAGTCCAGCTTATAGCATTAAATAATGTACCAACTAATACTCTGTAAGAATTATTAGCTTGACTTGAATCTTGTATTGCAATATAATCAAGTGATGAAATTGCACCTACTGTAACCATGGATGATATATCCATACCAACTAATAATTGGTCAGAAGCAGGAACTTTTTCCATGTAAACACCTCCGTAGAAAGTATTTTCAAAATCAAATGTATCTCCAGAAGAGATTGTCATAGTACCCAGTCCATTTGGTGCAGTTACTGTAAATGCTCCACTTGGAATTGTAGGGAAAGTTTGTAATGCTCCAGTTCCATCTATATATTGTGATGTACTACCAGCACCTGCTAACGTTAATGTTCCAGATCCTGTAACAGGCGAGCCTGATACTGTGAATGCTGAAGGAGCAGCTAATCCTACACTTGTTACTGTACCACCGCCAATTGCTGTAGTTAATTGTGAAATATTTACAAATTTAGCGTTTCCACTATCACTTGTGTCTGATAATAAAACTCTATCTCCAGCTACTACTGTAATTGCTGTTCCACTAGCCGCAGCTAATACAACATTATCAGAACCTAAATAATCTACTGCAACTGAAGGCGAAGGCCCTGTTGAGTTAGTTACTGTAATTCCTGCTCCACCTAATACAGATGTAATATCACCTTGAGGAATTGCTGGGAATGTAGCTAAAGTACCATCTCCTCTTATATACTGAGATGTACTACCTGCTCCAGTTACTGCTAATGTTCCTGCAGTTGTTATAGGAGAATTTGATACTGTAAAAGCGGCTGGCATTGTTAAGCCTACACTTGTTACGGTTCCTGCGCCTGAAGAAGCTTGTAAAGTCACCCATGTTCCACCACCTATGTGATATTGAAGAACATTTCCAGTTGTGTCATATACTAACTGACCTTCACCACCTGGGTTACCACTACCTCCACCTGCTACATTATAAACCTTAAACTCTTTTAGTATATTGTTTTTGAGATTTATATCTCCGTAAAAATTAATGTTTGCCATTTGTTTATATTTTTTCTATTTTTTGTTTAATTAAAAAACGCTCTGAAATTTGTTACACTTTGTGAAAATGTAATTTCAACTTGCGTGTTGCTTTTATATTCTACTTCTGCTTCTACTATATCATCATTTGCATCTACAATCGTACAAGAAGAAAACTTGTTTAACCCATGGTTAACTAAAAACGTTGAAGCTCCTGTTAAATTAGCTACAAAATTCTTATCTCCGCCACTTGCTCCATAGTCCAACAAAGATATAAAATAATCTTCATCATTTTCAAACCCTCCATTGCCTGCTTGATAGGTTAAATTTATATCCCAAAACGCTGGTTCTACCGCATCTTGTGTTGCTGTATTCCAGGTATATATAGCCCATTGTGAGATATCATCACACTTAGTTATTATAACACTTGATGTTTGTAATGGAGCCACATAATATCCAGATATGTTTACAGTACATCTAGCTTTTTGTGATTCGCTTAGCATAAAATCTGTTAATGTAGCAAAAGGAATTACTCCAGCTACTGCAGGATCTTGTGTAATTGTTCCGCATTCTCTTGGAGAATTAATAGCAATAGTCATGTCTTTATAAGTAAACCTAGGATATGGACTGTCTATATAATTTAATCTAGCAATCCATGTAGCTACTGCACCAGCAGTAAAATTTTTAGTTGCATTTAAAAAATCAACATCAGTTCCTATCCATTTATCTCCAGGGTTAATTGTTAAATCATTGACGTATGTACTTATTCTAGCCATTTAATTTCGTTTTTTTATTTTTTGTCCTTTTTCATATGAGCGTCCTCCAAAATATGAAGCAACAACTGTAACCAAAAGAACTTTTAACAATTCTTTCCAATCATCATCAACTACAAAGGTAATAAATCCTGAATCAACAAAAATAAGCAACATTGTAACTATAATTAAAAATATTAAAACTAATGGCCTAACTGATTTACTTAACTTATTATCACTTGTCATGTCTGTTTTCCACCTATCAGTTACATTCTTTTGCATTTCGGCTTCAGCATCAATTAACATTTCTTGTATCTCTTTTTCAAATTGAGCTTTTTCATCTTTTGTTCTAATAAACTTATCAGCTATATTAGCTAAATTATTAGCAACATTAGATGCTCCATTTCCAAATAGTTTATTTAATATATTCATTGTATTAACATTTCCATCTTCTTCTAGCTTGTCTTATTCTAGAGTTCGGATTGTTTCTAGTTTTTCTACTACTTAACTTTAATTGTCCTGCGCTTCTTGCACAATAAGACTTTCTTCTTTTTGCTGATTTACTTCCTGCTTTTACTTTACCTGTAACAGCTGTTTTTAATTTACTACCAGGGTTTGCACGTCTGTATGCTGCAACACCTTTTGATGTCATTCCAGCTCCAGACTTAGTTGGCCTATAATTTGCGCCTTTTCCTTTTGTAGTTTTTGCTATAGGCATTATTTCTTTTTCTTCGGAGTATGATTGTAACCTTTTTTCTTTAATGCCAAATGATCCTTCATAGTTTTAGCAACTTTCTTAGTTCCAGTCTTACTGTACATGTTATGAATTTTAAATTTCTTTGCCATTATTTTTTTCTGCTTTTAGGAAAACCTTTTTTCATATTGCTATAAGCTTTTGGAGTTATAGTTGATTTAGATTTAGATCTTGATGTTCCTGCTTTTTTACGAGCATTTATATTTGCGTATAGTCCTTTTCTTTTTGCCATTTTTTTATTTTGATTTATAAATTGATTTTCTATTTTTTACTAAACGTCCTGTTTTTTTTAATGCATTTTTCATAAAAGGTTTTTGTCCCTTTACTGCTTTGCCTTTTGAATTTTTTTGACCACTTTTGTAAAAATCATAAAGTGTAGTTGCAACGCCTACAGGCCCTGCTCTTTTTATTACTTTTGTTGCTATTTTTTTTGCAACTGATTTTGCAAAAGCTTTTTTATTTCCAGCCATAATTATATATTATTATATTCTTTTTTAGCGTCAAAACTTGGACATGATTTATTAGAAAAATCACGATGTCCATGTACAACAGCATCTCCATGAAAAAGTTTTAACACTTTTAACAAAGATAGTAAAGATTCTGTTTGTTTTTTTGTCCGAGTATCTTCCCACTCATCCATGTGTCTATCCATACCTCCAATATAACAAATTCCAATACTGGATTTATTATGACCTCGGCAATGCGCACCTGGTATTTCAATTGGCCTTCCATATTCTAACGATCCATCTAACCTTACAACGTAATGATATCCTATGTCGTCCCACTTGTTTCCTTTTACGTGCCAGTCCCTTATTGTTTCAGCACTAAAATCTTTTCCTACTGGAGTTGCTGAACAATGAATAATAATTTTATCTATTTTTCTCATTATAATTCTATGTTTTTAATCCATCTAAAAGTTTTTTTGTACCATCTATTGTCTCTTTTGTTTTGTTTTGTTTCACAAACATTACAAATAGAATCGGTAACAACTATTCTCACAGTATCAACAATTTCTCTTAATACTATTTTATAATTATATTGTACACTATCACTATCTAATTTTATAGTATTTAATTCATACATATTACTTAAGTTCCATATACTATCTGTATAAATTTTATGAATATTTTTTATATCTCTTTTCTTTCTCCAGAGATCTTGTTCTAATAAAACTTTTTCTTCTCTATTATTAGTAACTAATTTAACAGCTCCATCAGCCGCTCTAAATAAACTATCAGTATTAACGTTAAAAGATTCTGTCTTTTCCGTAGAATCTTCTGAGTGAAAACAAGAGGAAAACATAAACAATAATATAAACCATTTAATTTTCATTTAAGTTTTTTAAAGTTTCAATAAATTTGTCATTAAGTTTTTTGTAGTCACTTCTTAATACAATAACTTCTTCTTGTAAATTTTCTATTTGGTTTGTTAAAGTTGTTTTATTATCTATATATAAATAACCAATTGCAATAATGCAAAAAAACAATCCACCTGCTAAAGGATTTGCGGCAAAGTCTTTAAAATTTATTGGAGATTTCATCAATTATATTGATGTTATTTTTTTTTAAACTTCCAATGATAAAGTTTAAATAATGAAATTGATATAGCTAAAACTAAAGATATCATTGTTAAAATTTCATTAAAATCAGCTAAGCTTAACCCTATAGCTCCTGCATTGGGTAATACTACCTCAAGTGTCTCTTTCAAATCGCTATTCATTTCCTTTTTCAAAATATTGTTATTACCAAATTGCTATACAATTATCTTGTGCTGCTGGACTTGTGTTGGTTCTAAATACTTTTTTTATTTGAACAGGTAAGTAATCACCTACTCTAAAATTAGTAAATATAACATCATTATCCGCACATGTTAAAACTCTTACGTCTACAAAAGCAGAATCAGCAGTCATTGTTCCTACATTAGAACCTACATATAGTAAACAACATTCTGATGAATCTAATCCAGATGATTTTGCTTTAGGATTTGCAGCATTTGCATATATTGTATAAGGAGCAACTACTTGTGTTAGTGTTCCAAATATTTCTGCTGATAAAGTTAATTGATGTGATGTAGCTACTTTTCCTGCCGCACCTACATTATTTAAAGAAGTTACATAAGCACTTTCTCCTGAAGTATTGTTTTTTACAATAGCTCCAACTTCTAATCCTGGGTAAAGATCTGTATCTAAAAAGTTTACCGACTTATCTACCAATGCATTTCTTCTTATAATTGTATATGCATCATCTATAGCTCCTGTTGTTGGAAAAGCATCACTATCTAAAGATAAATTTGTTCCACTATCAACACCTACTATTACTGCATTTGCTGTAACTGTTTCATTATATACTTGATACGAGTTTACTTCTAAAAATCCTGTTGCAGCTACAGTAGCTGTAACGTTTGCTGACACAGCACCAATAGCTCCGTCTGTGTCTATAAGAGTTTTAGCACATGATATAACATCACCTGCTACATATCCTGATCCTTGTGTTACCACTTTCATTGTAACAACTCCACCTATAGCTGAACATGAAACTGTTACTGTCATGTCTCCACCAGAAGCTGTATTGTTTGTTGTTGTTGCTAATGCTTTAGTAGTTCCAATTTTCGCTGCTGTTTGAACTGATGCAGCAAACTCAGCGTTTACTAAAGGCACTCCAGCTACTATTGGCATTACATTTGTTCCTACATAAGCTGCATTAAATTCACTATTACCTGCTTGAGTAGTATCTATTAATGTATTTGCTAATAAAGCAGTATTATTAGAGAATGTTATTGCTCTTTGTGCTTTTGATGTTTGTGTTCCTGCAAAAACCCTTGCGCTTGGCATTGGAATGTTTGCATTATCTGATGAGTTAACTACATTTGCTAAGTTTGTATTAACTACAATTTTTTGGTACGCCATTTTTCTTTTTTTGAGGGTTAAAAATCTCTTTATTTACTATATGGGAAGACACGATTCAACGTATCCCTCCTTTTTCCACATCCACAGTCACTTTTACCTGCTGCTTTTGCTATTTTGTTTGCTAGTTTGTCAGCACCTATAGCTTTTGCTACATTATGTACTGTGTCTCCAAAGCCTTTTGATTCTATTCTAGTTCTTTTCATTTTATTTACAAGTACACAACTTGTTAGGGCAATCTTTTACACTAAAAAATAATTTAGCTACTAACCAATTCCATCCACATTGGAATTTGCACCATAATTGTTGTAATTTAAGTCCTACTTTAATTAATAATTTTCCCATTTCTGTTTTTTTTATTTATTCAAAAGGGTTGTCAGGTAATTTTTTCTTGTTAAGATCATTTGGGTTGAAGTGAACACGTTTGTCGTACCAAGGTCTTTTTGGTGGAACGTAATCTACATAACAAATTTGGTTTTCTACCACAACTTGTTTAGGAACGCCCTTGTCCTTCGTCTTTGGTTTTACAACAACTGGTTCTACTACCTTTATATCTTTGACAACTTTCTTTTTTGCTTTTTTTACAACTTTCTTTTTTGCCATTGAATTAGATTTTATTTATTTACGTTTAGCTTTACCCTTAACTTTTTTTAATTTAGGGTTTTTACGTTTAGCTTTAGCTGAAGCCTTCCTAGAAGCTGAAGCTAATATAGCTCCTGCTGCTTTTTTGGAATAACCTCCTTTTTTTGCTATTTTGTTTTGAACACTTTTAAAACTCATTTAACTAGCTTAAGTGTTTGTGAGTCTTCCAAGATGAAACGTGTCTGTAAGACATAGACTTATCAGCACCGTAAGCATGCTTGTACATTTTTTTTGACATCCCTTTAGATTCATCTCTACGAGATTTCATAGACTGAGATTTTTTTCCATTTCTAGCTCCTAAAGATTCGTCTAGTCTTGAATTATATCCTTGCCCACCCATTCCTGCTTTTTTCATAATTTTTGTTTTTATAATTATTATTACAGCCCAAAGATAAGAATTTTTTTATATTCTTTTTCTGTTAGGTCTTTTCCTGTTAGCTTTAACTTTGCTAATTTTTTTTGTAATTGCTTTTTTAACTTTCTTACCAACATTTTTAGCTCGTCTTCCAATGTCTTTTGCAGTATTTTTTGCATATCGTACGCCACCTGCACCAACCAAACCTGCACCTGCTGCTAAAGCTCCTTTTGTAAGCATAGTTCCTGCTGGAGATAAAACCGCTGCTGTAACTGCCGCTGTTTTTGCAACATTCTTCACGCCTCTACCGATTGCTCTTTTAGTATTTTTTATTCTATCTTTACGAGTTGTTGTTCTCGTTATCTCTCTACCAGAAAGTGGTAACTTAACTGTTTTTTTAATTGTAGCTCCTTTAACGCCTTTTTTATAAGTTTTTGTTTTTTTAGAAGGATAACGCATGTTAGTCTCTTTCTTATTTACCGTTACCTTTTTTGGTTTTGATTTACCAGCACCATAGTCTTTTGTTCTTGTAGTCGTGCCTCTTCTATTAGTTTTAGTAACAGATTTAGTTCCATCAGATCTTGTAGTAGTAGCTTTTTTTACTCTTCCTACAGTTTCTCCTTTTCTTTTTCTTCTTCTTTTAACTGCAGTTGTAGAGGTAACTTGTACTTTCTTTTTTTTAATAGCCATTATTTTTTTAGGAATTTTTTTTGATTATTTCTTTTTGCTTTGTTTCTTTGAGCTAAAGTTGTNACTNNAGTAGATGGTTTTCTTTTGACTATTTTTCGTCCTGGTGTTTTTCCTACACTTACTCTTCCTGTTTTTTTAGAAACTTTAGCTTTTCCTGCTGCTCGTCCCATTGATGCTCCTGCTCCTACTCCTCCCATTGCTCCCCTTGCTGCTGCTCTTGCTCCTTTTTTTAGTGTTGTTTTTGCTTTCATGTTTTTACCAGCTGTTCTAACTTTTTTAAAAGCCTTTACATATGGGTTAGAATCTCCAGTAACAGCTTTCCTTATATTTTGTTTAGGAGTGTTCTTTAAAACATTTTTTACTTTTTGTTTTGCTTTTTTCATTAAGGCTCCTGGAATTTTTCTCATAGGAGTATCCATAATATTTTTATTCTTAGGATTACCTTTTTTCTTTGGTCTTCCTACTTTAGATCCGTATGTTCCTTTACCTTGTGGCATAATAATATTTTTTAATGTTTATATTTACACAAAGATAAGAATTTAATTAAATCATTTTGGGACAAATAAACAAAGACAAATTTACTCCTTCTCACGACTACCTAAAGTACTGGAGAGTTATAAGGTACTGGGTTAAAGCCAAGTACAAAATAGGAACACCTGATATAGATATGCTGTTGTTTCTTTACAGCGAAGACATTTTTAATAAAACAAAATTTAATGAGTTTGAAGAATTGATGTCTTGGGATGTTAATCGTTTTGATCAATTGTTAAAAAACGGATGGGTACATGTTTGGAGAAAAAAAAGAGGTAAGGAAACGACTTTATACGAACTAACGTATAAAGCTAAACGATTAGTTAATCTTATTTATAGGAAATTAAATGGTGAGGAGATAGGCGAAGACCATAGAACTAATCCTTTATTTAGGAAAGACGCTTCGTTTATGGATAAAGTCTATCGCCAATCTATAATAAAACTTAACGAAGAAAGAAAAGAACTATTTTAATTTACCACGCTTAGCTTGTCTTGTAGCTTTTTTATTATCTTTCTTTTCCCATTTACTATATTTCTTAAAAGCTTTAGGGCCTGTAACAAAAGTAGATCTGGATGTTCCTCTTTTATTAGTACGGTTTCTTGTAGCAAACTGTTCTCCAGTTTCTTTATTTTGAGTAACATTTTTACTTCTANATGTTTGTTTTCCTTTTCTGGTGTTGGTAGTAGAAGAAGATTTTGATCTTTCGTATTTACTATTTTGACTTGACTTAGNCCTAANCTGTTGTGANAACGATTGTTTAGTCTTACCTTTTGATNTTTTAGTGNTTGTTCTTGTTNTTACAACCGTATTANNTTTAACTCTAGTCTTAGCTGCTAATCTTGTAGCTGCTTTTTTCTTTTCAGCAGGAGTTCGCTTGTCTTTTAAAACTGTACTTNTCGTAGGTTTTGACCTNGACCTNCTAGTTTGTTGTGCTTCTATAAACTTTTGTTTTCTTTTTTTTCNCTGCCATANGACAAAGATAAGAATTTAATTTATANCACTATTACCACGTTACGCTCTTCAATNATAGTCATAGACTCATTNTTAACCAACATAGAATGTCCTGCACTTTTATCGTAATAGATTANATCATCANCTTTAATTACTNTTACATCGCTACCAGGCTTTATTACTTTACCTTTTTTATATCTNAAATCATCAGCATCTTGTGCTGACAATAATAAACCAGANTTAGTTTTTATTTCCTCATCTATTGGTTTTACTGCTATATATTTTCCTATTGGTTGCATATTATTTTTTATTTCGTGTATACACAGCAAATACTTTTGCGTTTCCTGTATCGTTAATTAGAATTTTATCTTGTTTGATTTCTTCTTTTTTTACCTTTGGAAAGTATTTAGGGTTCTTAGAATTTAACTTACGCTTCTTCATTTAATCTTTTGTGAGTTATAATTGCATTAGTACTTAAAATAGTTGTAGCTACAGATACTGCATTTATTAAAGCATTCTTTGTAACCTTTAACGGATCTATAACTCCCATTTTATACATGTCACCATACACTTCGTTCTTAACATCATATCCGTCATTTTGTTTTCTGTCATGTAAAGTGTCTAATATTTCAGCATGATTTATTCCAGCGTTAGTTAATATTTGTTTTAATGGAGACTCTAAAGCTTCTAACATAATTTCTAAAGCAACACGAGAGTTGTGTTCTAAGCCTGCGTTTTCTACCATCCATTTAAATTTCAATGCTAATCTATATAAAGCTATTCCTCCACCAGCAACAATACCTTCTTGTAATGCAGAACGTACTGCACATACCGAGTCATCAACTCGGTCAAATTTTTCTTTTTGCTCTACATCACTATTTCCTCCTACATAAATTGCACCAATAGAACCAGCTAAACTAGCTATACGTTCATTAATAAACTTTCTTTCTCCAAGATGTTTNGTGTTTTCNTGCTGAACTCTTAGTTGTTTTATTCTTTCACCTATCTCTTCACTTAACTCTGTGTTCTTAATTAAGACAGAACTTTCTTTTCCTATAATAATTTTATCAGCATGCCCTAAATCTTCTGCAGTAACTAAGCTTAAATCATCACCAGTCTTTTCAGAAAAGTATTTTGCACCTACAGACAAAGCTATATCTTGCATAAGCTCATGAGTCTTATATCCAAATGATGGCGGAGTAATGTTACAAAACTTTAATCCGTTACGAACAACGTTGGCTGCAAGAGTATTAACTACATTAGAATTACATTCACCTATAATTAAAAGCTTTTCACCTTTTTGTATAATTGGTTTTAGTATATTTTCTATTTGTAGTATATTACTTATCTCTTGATCACAACATAGGATCTTAACATCTTCTAAGATACACTCGTCTTTCTTTTGATTATTAATAAATAATGGAGAAGTATATCCTCTATCTACTTTAATTCCGTTTGTTACTTCAGAATAAGTTTCTGCATTCATAGATTTTTCTACGGTTACAATACCGTCTGATCCTACTTGTCTATATGCTTCAGCTATTATTCCCCCTAAATTTTTATCGTTGTTAGCTGATATAGCTGCAACATCTTTAAGTCTAGATGGTGTAACTTTTTTACTGTTTTTCTTTAACACTACAATTAACTTATCTGTTAAGTCATTCATGTGCTTTATAACTTCAGTTACATTGGTATCTTTTGTAATATACTTTTGACCTGCTAAAACTAATGCTTCAGTTAATACAATAGCTGTTGTAGTTCCATCTCCTGCTGAAGTTGCGGTTCTGTTCGCAGCTTCTTGCATCATTTGTATTGCAAGATTTTCTGCTGGATCTAACAAAGCAACTGACCTGGCTACGGTTACTCCGTCCTTAGTTACTGTGATTCCGTTAGTATGTGATGGGGATTCTATTAAAACTGTTCGGCCTCGTGGCCCTAATGTTGATTTTACAGCTTTAGAAATTGCGGTAATTCCGTTGATTAATTTTTGTCGTCCGTTGTCGTCAAACTCAAGATTCTTAGGTATATAGCCTGATTCTGTTTGCATATTTAAGTGTATTAGATTAGTGACAAATATATGAATTATATAACAATATATGTTATTATGTCGTTTTTTTTTGGCCAAACTCTACTATAGAGCAATATTCTTTTTTTTTTTTTTCTTCTCTAAAATTTACTCTTTAATTATTAACATATTAACATATTAAAAATATAATAATATAATAATCAATAAGTTAAGTAAAAATAATAAAAAATAAATTAACATAAAATAAACATAAAATCAACATAAAAAAAAGAGTACCTACATAAGATACTCTCTTTTCACTACAAATCAAAACACACAAAACTATTTTAAAATATTTTACTATTATAATTCTTTTTATATTCTGCTCTCTCCATGCCTTCAGCTATTTGATTAACCTTACGATCATTTTTAATTGATCTCTTAATACGACACATGTGAGCAATTCCAGATTCAGATGGGCCTCTATCATTTATTAGCCTACCTTCTTTTATTGTTAATCCATTCATAGCTTTTATTTTTTTGTAAAGATAATAAAAAAATTTCACATATCATGAACCTGAGGGCTATCGCCCATCTTACACTCGCACCCCCCTTAAAGAAAGTCATATATATATCGTGTTGTATAACTTTTTTCAAAAAAACTTCTGCAATGTTTTGGACTTTTTATTATAGGATGGGTACATATATATCTATGTATTAGGTATCCCTACCTATCCCTCGCATATGCCTCGCATAACTACAATGTGTTGACCACATCAAGACCGAAGGGATAGCCCCTGCTCGGTGCATCATATAGATAAACAATACATAGTGTAGTAACCACACATAAAGATTTGATTGAGAGAGAGTTTGGTAGTACGTATCATTGATATTGCTCTGAGTATCGTTTTAAAGCGATGTAAGACAATATTGTGTGACTGACTAACACTAACACCTAAACCATATGTTATTAGAATTGGGGCAAATTACTAGGTAAGATATTATAGTGTTGTGAAAATACTTTGAAATAGTTATTGTAGTTTAATATATTTTTAGTAGTTTAGCAATTCATTTACAGACTAGCTGAAAGGAACTGAGGGCGACCTCTAGAAAAAACTCCAAGCGATGGGGTGCTAACCTGTAATAAGAGCAACAAACCAAAGTTCATTGACATACTGATAATAACTGATATTGAGAGGGCAACCTATACCTCATTAAACTCAAGATGAAAGCAGTCAGATATTATCACTCGGATAGTAATTAATCAAACAATTAAATACAGAAACTATGAGTAAATCAACACCAATGACTATTGACATTACGCCTAACAATGATATGAAGATAGCTTTAAACGTAGCTAACAAATTATTTCAAGGTAACACATCAATAGATATGAATGACTACAATCTATGTCTACAAGTAGCAAAGCTAACTATAATAGAGATGGAATCTAATAACTTGACATCTTACGATGGTAACATAAACCAAGCGTAATGGAGAGTCCTAACGTAGCACTTCTTATTGCGATATTAGATATTGCAAAAGAATACGATGTAGTCTTATTACCACAAGATTAATCTGATGAGTAAAGGTTTAAACAC
>JGI24005J15628_10001253_pt1 | contig 13685 bp, 11 predicted proteins | sample LinPmetageLP40_FD_15628 | JGI IMG/M metagenome (IMG submission 15628)
TTTAGCGATTCTAAACGTTGCTTAATTAAATTTAAATCCATAATGATAACTATTTTTGTTTATAACTTTTTATTTATGTGGTGAATATACGAAATGGGAACTGGTACTCCTAACTATACTTCAAGAATTTTATGAATCTTCGTCTTTAATTGCTTCAATTCATCTCTTTGTGTAAGTAAAACTGTATTTCTATAATGCTGCCAATCAATTGGAAATTTAGTATCAACTACTCCTCCATTTAATTTTTTAATTAATTCATTAAGGGCATTTATAGTATACAATGTGTTAGATTCTTTTTTTCTATGTACCAGAATCGTATTTTGTGGTAGACTATCTAGATTTGCCTGGTCAATATTATATGTGCAAACATACTCATCATTGCTTTTAATATGCAAGACAAATATCTTATTATACATTATATCATACTTAGAAGTAAGACCCTCAATTAACGAATCTAATTCGTCTAATGTGGTAAATGTGCAAAATAATTTATTATTCAAATCTTTTATGTTTAGTGTAGAGAATTCGTTAAAATCATCTACAGTATACATATTAACGGGTTTATCTAAAATCGTAGTTGCTTCCATAACTTTCTTTTATTTGTAATTTATATTTTTTTATTATTTGTTTAATTTCATCAATCAAATCTTNTTCTCCTTCATCAAAATCAAACAAAAACGAATCATAAGTATATAAGACTAGCTCAGTTTTTCGGTTTCTTAATGATTTAAATATATCCCACAATATACGAACATTCATTGCGGTCTCCAAGTTTTGTAGCACATAATTCAATAATTTTTGAGGTTTCATATCATCTAAAGCGTCTTTTTTATACACATGCTTTGAAACAGGACACTCTATCCAGCCCTCTTTGTTAAATCTTAACCACAAATCATCCACATATATTTGAACTCTTTGAAAAAATTCCAGATCTTTAAACTGCTCGAATACTCCTCCGTATAGTTGTTTGAAAGTTAACTCTTTAGACTTTTGATAATCCACGCCATACATTTTTGCAAATGATTTATGAATATCATCATCACCAAAGTCATACCCCACCAACAACCCCAAAAGAGTAGGATGATAAGCACCAATATCCAACTCAATAAACTTGCTGTTACGTGGAATAAAGCTCTTCCTACATCCATTATCCTTGTTAAGTGCTGCGTAATTGATTCCATTGAATTTATTTGCGGGTCTTGTTGTTAATGTTTTAAAGTTATATTGCGTGTATACGTATTCGCTACGCTCATCGTAAAAGTGCGATTTGAATTCGTCTCTATTAATTCGTATTCCACTTTGCTCCACGGCGTTGAATACCACTGTGGCTTTTGTGTTGTAAAAGTCGTTGATTGGCTCATTTATTTTATCTTTTAAATCGTTAAATATCGTTTCACAATATTCATAGTGTTTAACTATTGGTACTATTCTATTCACATCCTTCTTATCGGGATATTTGTAATAAAGGAATTGATGACTTGTTGTTTTTTCTGGTATATACGTAGGTGTTGTTAATGTAATGTCAAAGAGCTTTTGCAATATTAAATAATGTAAAAATTCCTTCTTATCACGCACATATATCTTATCTAACGCGTTTAATATACATTTTATAGCGTCTATACCAACGTTTAATGTCTCGCTATGGTCGTTTGTTAACATAAACCCTTTTGCGGCATTTAACGGACGAATGTAAACAGCACAAATTCCATTATTTGTGGGATGTTCAAAATGATTATTAGGAATTATTTCAACAAAGGCTTCACCTTTAGCATAATTTTTAAATAACTCTAATTGTTTGTCGTCTTCAACTAACCAAAACATAACTCTTATTTTGGTTCAATATACGATTGATTTATTAGTAGTCCAAATTTAACTTGAAAGTGGTGTTAAAAGAATGTCATCTGCTTCACCATGAAATCTTCCAGTCATTGCTATTCCATTAGGCATTACATGATATAATCCTTGATAAAGTAATCCATTAGGTAAGGTATAATCATCACCACTTGTATATTGATTATTTAGATTTTCAGATTGATAAAATTTTAAATAATTATTAGCTAAAAATTCTTGTAATCCTCTTCTATTAATTCTTCTTTCTGTAATTAATACTTGATCTCTATTAATGTCAAATACTTCACTTTCTACTCCATCTATAGTCCATTGTATCTTAAAAATTTGATATAATTCCCACACCATAGTTNAAGATTGNTTACTCATTTTTTTATAAGTTTTTTCATCAATTTCTAAATANTGGGANTCATTAATTTTAACTGCAAAATATCTAGTAAATGATCCTAATTGATAATCATCTTCTGTNGGAGAAGGGTAGTANAACTGAGGCATCATTCTAGGTTGATCATCTTGGATATNTTNACCTNTTATNGNTAAGTAATTAACTANATCTCTTTGATTCCATTGATCTTTATTAACTATTGGATCTGGGTCATTTAAAAATAGTGCTATTACATTTTCACTTTCTAAGTTTGGGGGAATGGGCGACACGCCTGAAACTTCATACTTTATTATTCTTTGTATAGGTTTATCATTTTGTGTTTTACCTGAGTAATAACTACCATCATATAAACTATGGTAAAATCCTTTGTAAAATTCTCTTGTAGTAGCTAATATAAACTCATCCCCAGGAGTATATAAATTTTCTTTTATTCTATTTTTAGGTATATAAGTCATAATTTAGCTAGTTGATATTGATTTAAGCATTTCAATTAATTCTTTTTGTGGAAAAACATCTGATTTATCAGTTCTAACTGAGTTATGAGTATATACTCCCTTTTTTCCTGACAGTGCTGCTATACTTACAGTACCTGTTCCAAATAATTCATCATAATCATATTTAAAAGGAATACTATATTTACTCATTAATTCTTGCAGCTTACCTTTTACTACATTTATTTGAGCATCAGAATATTTTTCAAAATATTTATATCCTTTATAAGTAATTGTCTCTCCATTAGCATTAACAGCTTGTGTTACATTATTTGAGTCAATTTTCTCACCAACATTATTTCTATATATTAAATCTGCATATGGTGCATCATTACTACCATCATCATCAAATTTTGCAGTTAAACCTCCCCAAGAACATAATTCAATTCCTATACTAGTTCTATTTAAATTTTGAAATGGTAATCTTAGAGCTGCAAATGTAGGTCTTTTAACACCTAAATGATAAGCCCAAAATTCATCTTCAAATAACTGTTCAATTTCACCATTATTATTAGTTACATAGTGTGTAGATACCTTATCTGTTCTTCTACTCCAATCATCAACAACACTTTGAATATCTTGACCACTTACAGTATGGTGTAGATAGAGTTGTTTTTTAGGTGTTTCTGTGTCAAAAAATATTTGAGTAATAGGATATTTAGAAGTAATAGTTTCTAAAGTTGGTTCTTCTACTTCAGCAATATTACTTTGTTTAAAAGATTTTCTTTTTTTTCTAGCTTTATTAACTGCTTCAACAATTGTAGAATCTATAGTTCCACTTTTTGGTACTGATTGTGTTTCTAATTTAGTGGTCCATTCTGTAGCATTAACTGTATGATTTGCTGCTTTAATTTGAATATCTACACTATTAGGCGCATAAGAAGGTGGTAATACTTTATCATCTACCTCAAATTTTTGAAATAATTGAATACCAGAAATACCTTCTATATCTAAGGATAATTCAAAAGGTAAAAAGAAATTAGCTTGAACCTTTCCTGCTTGATTGTAGACCCCTTGTAATAAATTGGTCCAAGTTTTGTTAACATTCTCTAAAGATGTTAAATTTTCACTACTCCATCGCATATTCCAATATAATTCAAAAACACTTCCTTTTGGGTTAGTTATTCCTGTAACTGGACTTGTATATTCAACTTTTGAAGTTAATTGATTATTATATATTTCTTGTAATTTTTTATTATTTTCTTCTAATTGTTCACCAGGAGTAGTAGGGGTGGTTGTAAAATCACTATCTGTTGATTTTGTTTTAAAAGTTCTATCAATTAATCCTTTATTATAATTTGAAAAAGCTGTAGCATTTTCATTTATTTGATTACCATTATTCTGGGCACCTATTGAAATCATTGAAGCAAATTCTTTTGATATAGAAGCATTTAAATCTAGATTTTTTACTATACTTCCTTCTATATTATTTGTAACCCCAAATGTATTTAACTTACAAAATTTATTAGTTTTTGAAAATGGTGGTAATTCACCCCAATTTTGAGGTATATTTTCTATAAACTTTATTTTATTTGTTGAAGTATCTTCAAAAACTTCAATTTTGTTTATTCCTCCTAAAGCCGTTGATATACCATCAAACATAGTTTGGAGAAAGGTTAGCAATGGTAAAGTACCATCTTTATTTCTTTTAGATTCTTTTAATAGCCTTTTAATATATTCAAAATTAACATATATAAATGCAAGTCTTCCAACGTATGGATTACTATCAATTTTAAAATACGTGTTTATTGGATTTAATGCCTCAAATAACATAAGATTTAAAAAAGATTTAGAATCTTGAGCACCTGAAACTGCATCATCAGTAGGTGCCGTAAAAGGAGTTACACATACTAAAGGATTTGAAGAAAATTGTCCTGGAAGATGTTGGAAAAAATTCTGATCAGCCTTCCTAGGATTAACTTTTGAAAATTGGGGCGTAGCTACGTTCTCAAAATTAATGTCAAAAGTAAACATAGGATTACCTTTTTCATCATAAATTAAAAAATCTTTTTGTATTAAACCAAATAAGTATCCTAATGACAAATACATAGTAGGATTTTTTATAGAATTAGTATCAGTTTCTATTTCATCATGTAAAAGAATTGATTTTTCAAATGGTAAGGATTTTTTAGTAAAGTTATCATCAGGATCTGGGAAATCCTCTATTACTCCAGTAAAAAATTGTAAATTAACCGAACCATCATTTGCTTTTTTTTCTTCTCTTTTAAATTGTCTAGATTGTTCTATATATATTTTATCAATTATTTTATCTAATTCCGTATATTGATTATTTGCATTTATAATTTCATCTATTACTGCAACCCCATCTTGATCATCGTATTTTCCCTCATCATAATCCTCTTTTAATTTTTCAACATCAACCCTCCCACCAGCAGATCTAGTGTATGTTCCTGTACCAAGGTTTACCTGACTTATTGGAAGAGGGGTTGTCCCACTTACTTTTAATGCTTCTATTACTCCACCCATTCCAGTTATAGTTGTTTGACAATTATAACTTCCATCAGGATTAAATTCCCATTTAAAATTAGTTATTTTACCAAATACTCCTTCATAATTTCCTGATGTTGTTTCTCTATAACTTCCTATTAAGCGAGGAATTTCAAAATTAGCTGGGTTGCCAGATTTGGCTGTAGGGTTATCCCTTAACATAAATTGTAATGCAGGAGATTGAAAACTATCATATTTCTGTAATATTCCGTCATTATCTAAATAAGTAGACCATCCAAATTCTAATAATAAATTATAACCAGGACGCATGTATAAAGCATCCATTAATGCTAATTGATTTCTATTATAACATTTCATATTAACTACAGCTTTTGATAAAGCTCCATTATTATAATAAACTAAAGACGCATCTATAATTCCCGGTAGGGGTGTAAATCCTTTTTCAGTTGTACCCCCCCAACCATAAGCTCCACTGTAAAATGACCCATCATTTAATCCTGAGTATGTTTTAAAATTACCCTTATCTGTTATTCCTGTTGCTCCCCCTTGTAATATAAAATTTTTAGCTGCATTAGGACCTATAATAAGATTTTCTGATATTCCAAAACTTTTTAATTTTTGTAACATACCATTTTCATCAGACTGAATGTCTACTGTACTAGCTAATCTAATCCATGGGGTTTTTGCATTTTGAGTTATTAAATCTTTATTTCCATAATTTTTATATCCTAAAGATTGTTGTCTTACCTCTATCTGTTTAGTTACCCAAGATAAAAATGGTTGTCCTAATATATTCATCTTTATAACTCATTTAATTGATTATAACTCGCTACTATTCCACTTATATTAATTGGAATTCTTAATTGTGATCCTGGAGATGGGTATAATGAGCCCAAATTTAATTTGTTAGGATTTGCAATAGATATTATCCAATATAATGTAATATCACTGTAAAATTGATTAGCTAGTAAATCTAATCTATCACCAAACTCAGTTTCAATATAAATGTCAGTTTCTTGGGGTTCAATTTCAGGATAATATACAGTTCTGTAATATTGATCTCCGATAGTACCAACGAATTCGTTTTCGTTTCTTATTATTTGTATGTTTTGATATCTATTCATTATGCCTCTACTTATTCAACTGTTCCTTGATCTGTGTTTGATGGTTTTTGTGGAACATAACTATCTACATAATTAGTATTCCTTCCGTTTGATAATGCTATATATCTTTCTTCAATAGCTACTCCTTGATTATTTACACCATTAGCAAATCTTGGATTGATTTTCTGTGGTAAAAATTCATGTATTGGTGTAAATGCCATTCCAGTTACTCTTATCATATGTGGTAATTCTTTAACTGTATTATCTGGACCACCTTCTTCATTAATAGCAATTTCCCAAGTAGCTTCTTGTGGAACCTCATAAGTAAGTGATGAAATAAATCCTGGTTGTTCATATAAATATCCTCCCATGGTTAAACGTACTAAATTTCCTCGCATAAACCCAGCTGAAGTATAATCTGGTGCCATTGTTGATGCTAAATAATTTAATTTTCTATACATTGGTATAAGCTCTGCTTTAGATTGAGCATAAACATCAAAGGATAAATTAATATTTCTGCTAAATCCAGTATAATGATATAATTCTTCTCCTCTACCTGAGTATTTAAAACCATCCCATTGAGATGCATAATTATCACTAAAAGATGTAATAAATGCTCTAAAATGCATGTATAATGCTGAACCTGGATTATCATTATCAATAGCTGCTATTCTAAATTTACATAAATCATTTACTGGTCTTTCATCTGTTGAAGCAATACTACCAGAGTACATATTCATAGCATTAATTTTATCTATAGCAATCATGTCTGATGCTTTTACCCCATATTTTAACCTACCTGTTGGTTCAGCACCCCTACTAGTTAGTATTTTAGGCCCATTTGATCCAGGATCTCCAAAATTTGTTCTTAATGCTATATTTTTCTTTTTGTAATCTGGAGAAATTGATAATATATTAGATGAATTATTATTTTGAATAATTTCAGAACCTGAATATATTGTATTATTAAAAGCTGGTCCTATAATACTACTACCTGGTATATCATTAAATTCTGGTTGTGCTCCATCTAATTGTGCCTTATCCATTACAATAGCATAAGGACTACTTGATGGAGTATATTTTGCTCTTGCGTCATTTCCTTTACCCTCTGGGAAAGATCCATCTAAAGTGTAAGTAGCAGCCATTTGATTCATAAGAAATACTTCTGCACCATTTACATCAGCAAATCTATTTACTCCATTTCCACCTGTAGCACTAGCTACTTTTGATGCAATACTTAATCCTAATTTACTTGTTAAAGTTTGAACTAAATCATCCTCTGAAGTTGGACTATCTTGTGATTGAGGGGTAGATCCATATGCAGATACTATTTTTTCATCAACTTTAGGTGCATTTGGGTCTACAGTAATTAAATATTTTAAATTATATCCTTGACCCTTACCTGTAAAATATCCATTACCTTTAGCTGAAGTTGCATCAATAGCTAAATTATTATTAAGTCCTGTTCTTGTATTTCCAACTGCATTACTACCTGCAAATCTAATATTAGTACTACCTATACCTAAAACTGATCCAGGTCCTCCTTGATATGAAATTATAGTATCACCTTCTGTTTTTATTTGTTGTCTTTCATTGTAAATACTAACTAATCTGTTTTGGAGTTTAGTTGGGTCTATTTGTGTACCAGCTGTTTTTGGATCTGCATCAGCTATAGATTCTTGAATTTTTCGGCTCATTTCTGATGAGTAGGTTCTTAAACCTATTACTGCATCAATTCCTAATAAACCAGATAAACCAGTTCCTTCTGCTACACCTGTCATAGGTGAAGAAGGATCTAATCCCATTAAATTTAAATGTGTTCCTGTAAATCCAACACCAGCTTGAGCTAATGTACTTGTAGGTAAGTAAATACCACTTGCTAAAGCTCCACCACCTTCTCCTTTTATAAAATCAGGTTCTTTATTTCTACCATAACCCGCACCATATGATGCTTCAGTCATTACTGATGTACGCGATAAAAGTTGTTGATTAGCTGTAAATATTAAACCATTAGGAGATCTAGTATCAAAAAACATTTTTGATAATCTACTTACATCAGTAGCTGCATCTCTAGGAGCATTAAGGCCACCTCTAAATAATATATCTAAACTTGAAGGAGGTAAATCACCATATATAGGTTGACCACTACTATCTAATTGAGCAATAGGTGTTGGATTAGAATTATCCACATCAACGCCCGGGATATCTTTTCTAATGTAAGGTTGATTACTAAATCCACTAGCAAACCTATCACCAGAATTATCACTCCCAAACTTTAATTTATTTAAGTTTGTAGTAGAGGTTATTAAAGGCATTTAGCTTTATTTAAAATGATCTATTTTCTGGAGCATTATTTTTATACCTATTTGTTTCTCCTTGGTATGTGTTTGCTGCTTGACCTGCTTGTGATATTGAAGGTAATGAGTAACCTGTAGCTGCTCTTCCTATATTATTATAAGCTGGTTCTGTTAAGTTAGGATCACCAATATTTGAATACTGGTTATGAAGTAATGAATTACCCTGAATACTAACTGAATCTGGAGTAACACCATCTGCTGGAGATACTGGTACTGCTAGAGGTGAACCGTTTGCGTCAAACATTTTTAAAATTGATTCTGCCATGATTTTATTATTTTAAGTTAATTTTATTATAAATATTAATTTTTTTAGTTCCCCATATTAGAGGTTGCTAATGCTAGTGATTTTCCTACTTTATTTCCATCTAAGAATACATCTCCTCCACTATTTACTGCTGCTATAAGTTCTTTTAGTAATCTTACTACTTCTCCTGAACTATTACTTTGACCCCCACCATCACCACCGAGATTTGTACCGACTATCATTGAGTCTTGTTTGTCTAACTGTATACTCCCTTTTGGTCCACTGACTATAGTCTCACCTCCAGGGCCAATCATCCCATCTTTCATTTTACTCCTAGCAGCCATTACAGCTGCTACCCCTGCTGCTATAGCTATTAAAATTGTAGGCATTCCTATTCCTAAAGTACTAGCCGCTGCTGTAGCCATAGTCGATGCTGCTAAAATACCAGCTTTAATACCTGCAATTGCTAATAATACCCCTTGTTTTATTAAACCTATATTTGCTATTGCTACAGATGCAGCTACTGCAGTAAAAGCTGCTGATAGGAAGGTAACCATAGGTCCCATTCCTTCAAATACATCTGAAATTGATTTTGAAGGATCAAATATAGCTGAGATTATATCAAACATTCCTTGAAGTGAATCTACTATAGGTGTGATTATTCCTTGTAATATTCTAAAAGTTGGAATTAAAACTGTTGATAATGCACTAATAATGGGATCCAATAAACTTGCAATAGGTCCTGCTATGGAAATAAAAAGATCCATAAATTTTTCAGTTAAAGCATTCATCTTTTCTGATTGAGACGTAGATTTCATTTGAGCTGCTAAAGCATCATCAATACCACTTAACTTCATTTTTTTAAGTGCTTCTTCATGACTCACCCCAGCATCAACTAAAGCATTGTAAGCTTCTTGTGCTTTAGATTGGCTTTTAAAACCACCTTTAGAAAGTTGCTCCATAACTTTTTGTTTCTCTAACATTTCAGCCATTTGATCTATATTCAAACCAAAGGCTTTAGCCATAGCCTGTCTTTGTAGGACATTCATTTCTTCAAACTCATTAATGTCTCCTACTTCTTTTCTTATTTCAGCTGCTAATGCTGCTTGATCTCCTCTTAATGCTGCTGCTCTAGCACCTTCTAAATTTAATTGTTTACCAGTCATTAATTCAGCTTCCATTTCAGCTGCAATAGATGATTCAAAATCTAATAAACTATTTTGTACTCCTTCTAAGTCAGCTGCTTCTAAACCTAATAATTTTGATTGATAAACTTGATTTGCTAATTCTTTAGTACTTCCTTTAGCAGCAAGACGTTGTGATGCTGATAGTTTAGATATCCCTTCCTGTATTTGTTTCTGGTTTATACTCAAACCACTTTGTTGGTTTAATTGAGTAGTAATATCAGAAACCTCTTGAAGTTGTTCTCCAATTCCTTTTGATGTTTTTATTTGGTTTTTAGCAAAGAAATTTTGGGATTCAGCTGATAATCCTAATTTTTCAGACATAGTATTCATATCCACAGCCATCTGAGCTGGGTATTGTACACTAGTTCCTAATAAAGCATTTAATGATTGTTGGGCAGCAACTATATCTTTTGTACTAACTAATATATCTTCAGTTGCACCTGCCTGTTGTTGAGAAGTCATTACAATTTCTCTTCCTTCTGCTGCTGATATTCCTTGAGATTTAGCTATTTCTCCAGAAGCCCCATCTATTATTTTGAAGGCTTTTACCATTTGGTTCAAAAGAGCTAAACCAATAGCTAATGGACCAAAAGATTTTGCTAAATTAGCACCTATTTCTTTTGTAAGGTGAGCCTGTGCGTTAAATGGCTTACCAGATGCTATTGCTTCTTTTTGTAATTTTTTAGTATTTTTTAAAGCATCATCAAGACCCATAGCTTTACCTAAAGCTCCCATTCCTAATTTATCTAAAGCCCCTCCTACAGCTTTAACAGCAACACCAACATTACCCATTTTAGACTCAAGTTCCTCTTCTTGTTTTATTACTTTTGTAATAGAATCCTCGATCCCTTGATATAATCCAGGCACTTCAGCTACCCCATCTTTATTCTTTACAATCATTGCATTTAGGTTCTCAAGAGCTATTAATTCTTGAGCAGATGCTGTTCCTGATTGTTCCTTTAAAGCTAGTAATCTTTGGGATTCTATAAGATTTTTTTCTTCAATTTTTGCCTTAGTTAATAATTTTCCTAAATCTTCAGTATTTCCATCAACAATACCATCTGTGATATCTTTAACATCACCCATGATACCCGTTAAGGATTTCATTGTTTTTTTAGTTAAAGCAAATCCTTGTTTTCCTTTAGTTATTTCATCAGTAACAGCATTTAAACCACTAAAAATTTCATCAACTTCTTCTTTAACCTGATCCATTGCACCAAATAAACTATTAGCTTCTTTTTTGGCATCGCTAAGATATATAGATAATAATTTGAAGTTTTCAGGATCTAAAAAGTCTTTAGTATCCATACCCTCAAAAGGATTTTGGTCTCCTAATCTCTGATAGAGTTTATCGATTTCAGCAAGATTGCCCTTAATAAAGGCTAATTGCTTTTGCTGTTCTTGGAGTTCCTTTTTATTCATGTAAGGTTAAATCAGTGCTATTTTGTTATAAATATCGGAGAGCATCATTTTTTAGATGCTCTCTTCATATAACTATTTGGGGTAATAGGTTTTCTTGGAACTGATTTAGTTGGATTATTTAAATCAAAACTCTTTCCAGTTTTTCCTTTACTAGATGCTTTTTTCATTGCATCACTTTCCTGTTGTTTATACTCTGCTATTTGTTGGTAAGTAAATTTTCTTAACCAAATCGGCATATTAAATACTGTATGCCAATCATATCCTCCTCCTCCATGATATATTATTTCATGAATTTGTTTAAATAATGATTGTCTATAGGTTAGAGTCAGGCCAAAAAAAGTTGACGGTCATAGGTAAGGATACTTCCTCACTTATGCCGCCGCTACTCTCTAAGTTAAACGTCATATCAATATCAGGTTGAAATGACTTAATATATTCTCTTAATGATCTAGAATCTCTTGCTAAAAAATAATTATCAACAAAATTTCTAATATCTTTACTATCTGTTTTTCCATCTACTGATAATATCATATGTTTTAAACGTGTAGACATTTCTGGATTAGTATTTTTATTTATTTTTTGTAATCCTTTTATTTCAGATTTTACTTTTGCATCATCTTTACCACATAATAATTTAAATTCAATAACAGTTTTACTAGCTGGGCATGTAAATTTAAATTTATTAACACCTTTTTCATCTAAATGATCTTCATTTAAATATTTCGTTTCTAATGTAGATAAATCAACGGTTTTTTGTTGACCATTATATCTAAAAGTATAATCAGCACCATAACCTAAAATTCTAGCTGCTACTAATACAGCATTTTTATCACCAACAATCAAATCATCATAATCTACTTTTGAAATAATTAATGATTTTATTAGCTTATCTAATACTGATCCGTCTTTTATGTAATTTTGATTAGTTAAAATATCTTCTTCCTTAGCGGTCATATATTTCATTTCGATCTTTCCACTACTAAGTGGATTATCTTTAGGATAAATTAATCCTAATGAAGGTAATTCTACAGTTTCTGTAGGAAATTTAAAATTTTCGTCCATATCTTTTATTTAGTTATAACTTTATTTCGTGTATACGTATTTAATATAAAAAAAAGCTTGACCGAAGCCAAGCTATTCTTTAAAATGTGTGCCTATTTTACTAGAAGTTTAATACGCAGTAATCCATTCCAATTGTCATATCGATAGTGTTTGCTGTTCCATCGTCATCCCAATTCATATCACTAAATGAAGCATCTTTTATAAATGCACCTTTTATGATCCACTCTGATACTACATCACCTACTGGTCCTAATACATCAATAGTTAAATCTTTTTTATAGAAATCACTGTATCCATCTCTACCAGTTACTGATTCGTGGTGTAATCTTGTCCACTCCATTACAGCTTGCGCTCCTGAAGGAGTAATTGGATCAAATAATTGCATCGTTAAATCATTCCATCTTAATTTTCCTTTTACTTTTCTATAAGTATTGATGTGATTTAATACGATTTCGTCTTGTGCAAAACCCATTCCACTAACACCCTTAATGATGTAAGCTGGGATTCCATCTACGTACATAATAAATCTGTTAGCAACTTTTGGTTCAAAGGCTGTGAAAAATATTTCGTTTGGGTTTAATACTGCCATTTTATTTTTGTTTTATTTTTGTTTTATTATAAATATTATATCTTTCAATTCTTATGATGGNAAAGTTGCTCCAGTTGGAAGAATATTGAAATCTAGGTAAATAAATTCAGCTGTTTTAGTTGGCTGTAAATAAATTGCTCCTACCATTTGATTTCTATCTACTACATCTGGTCCATTATTTGAAGCATCCATTACAACTTTAAACGCGTATAAACCTTGTCTTTGTTGTACTGATTCTAAATATGGATTAACTTGTCCTAAGAAATTGTTTCTTGTTGCTGCTGTATTTTGTTCAAATACTAAATTATCAGCAATTTGTGAAATGAAAGATTTAAGTTCAATTAATAGTCTTCTAACATTTACTCTATCTAAAGCTGATGCTTGNGATTGTAATGTTTTCTGACCAAATACTACAACTCCTCTTCCNGGGAACGTAGCTATTGGATTAACTTTTCCTGTATATAGATCATCTCTATTAGTTTGAGTTAATTTTCTTTCCGCCTGAGTTACCGTACCTAAACCGCCTCT
>JGI24005J15628_10001256_pt1 | contig 13666 bp, 14 predicted proteins | sample LinPmetageLP40_FD_15628 | JGI IMG/M metagenome (IMG submission 15628)
ACTAATTCGCCCCACGCAACCGTGTACTTGCTGCCAATCTTTGCTGAATATGTATCGTAATCAAGCATTTATTGCCCTAAGTTGAGATTGTAATGGTGCCATTTGCAAGATCAATGACAAAGGTGGGGGCAGTCCCAGCGGCTTGCTGCTCTGCGGTGACGTTTTGCAATTTTCCTGCGGAAAGTGTTCCCACGTTTGCGGTGATGGCCGATAGCGCAGTAACAGACAACTTACCTGCCGTAATGCTGCCTGCCAGCATATTATTGGCAATAATGCTGTTGGCTAAAAACAAAGAGGCGTTTGCTGTACTTATGCTATTAATGTTTGCCATTGCGCCCAAGGTTAAGCTGCCATCAGAGGCAACCGTGGCGGTAACTATGCCGCCTTCATTGTTGCTCATCTTAATGTCGGTAAGCGCGCTAAGCGAAGCTGAGCCATTGCTAGCTGTTATGGCCGTGCCATTAAAGCTAATACCTGTAAGCACGCTTAAATCTACACTGCCATTGGTGCCGCTTATCGTGGTGCCGTTTATTTTTACCTCATCCACGGCCGCTATGCTTATTTTACGGATGCCCGCACTTGGCGTAGAAGGGGTAACGCTTGTGCCGTTTACGTCAACATCTGTAATTGCGGTAACTGAGGCGGAGCCACTAGATACCGATGCTGCGGTGCCGTTAACAGTTACCCCGGTTAACGCGGTAATACTGGCAGAACCCGAAGATACTGATGCTGCGCTACCGTTAACAGTTACCCCAGTTAATGCGGTAAGAGCACCCGTTCCCGAAGTTACCGATACTGCGCTACCGTTAAAGGTAAGGCCGGTTAACGCACCAATATCTACAGTGCCGCCCGAAACTGTTCTGGCTATACCGTTTAAGCTTACGCCTGTAATGGCACCTATATTGGCAACACCGTTAGCGTCTACAATGTTAACGCCGCCATTAACGCTTACGCTTTGCACTGGGGCCGCTGCTGACGCCCCTGTTGCGTCTACATAGCCGGTGCTGCTGTTGCTATAGGCTGCCAAACTTTCCGCGCTAGGGGCCGTACTGGCGCCTGCTGCTGCATTGGGCCGCCATGCAGATGTGTTGCCACTGTAGTCCACTGTCCGCAGCCAATAGCGATAGGTCGTGCCATTACCTAACCCTTCATCTAAAATATCTTGGGCTGACCCAGCTACACCACCGACACTGAAGGTTGGGACAACGTTAACTGCGGGTATGCCCGTGCCTGTTTTGCGAAAGATTTGCACGCCAGCAAAGTCCAAATCTGCTGGATTAGTCCATGCTACTTTGACACGTTTGTGGCCTGCCGTAACTGTAGGCGTTGCGACTGCTGGTGGCGTAGTATCGCCAGCTAAAGTGCGGTTGCTTGCATACTGTCGGGTGCTGCGAACACCAATAATGCTTATGGCCTGCACGGATGCCCTGTATTGTTGCCCTACTTGCAAACCACCAAAGACTAAGCTGTTAAGCGCACTGCCTACTTTTTGATTATAGATAGGCAAATAGGTGGTGCCCCCAATAAACCTTTCTAAGAAAACTTCGTATTCGCCAGTAAAAGCATCTGTAGCCTTAGTCCAACCAACCGTTACAGATGAGAGAAGTGCCCCATCGTTGTTTAAGTCGGCCGCCTCGCTGGTGGTGACGTTGGTTGGCGCAGAGGTAAACCTTGGGTTGGGCAGCGATGTATTAGGCGCTATGTCAATGCCAAAAGTATCGCCAAAGTTCCAATCATAAAGAGCGTTTTCTTCCTCTACAGCCTCTAAGTTGATGCCTCCATCGCTTTGCATGGCCCAACCAGAAACTCTAAACTTTTTGTCTGTAAAGATAGCGTTTTCGCCGCCAGTGCCATCCCTGTCGATAGTCAATGTGAAAGTGTCATTTACCGCTATCTTAAACGCCTTGATATTGCAGGGCATTTGTACTGTAAGCTGTTGCCGGTTTCGNTCTACAAGAAGCTTAGCTATACGCTGTGCGCGCTTGTTATCTTTAACAAAATTAAAAGCAACATCAGCCCACAGCTTCTCACCATCGGCCGTTTCGTAAGTGCTATCTGTGTATGGTGTGAAATCGACTAAATTATAACCATTGGCAGGATCCATAAAGGTTCCACGCACTGCGTTAATTCTGTTCTTTTGGCCACTTTCGGTTTGGATAACTACATTACCGGCGAGGAAGCTTGCATCAAGAACATGGTTGCGGCTGGCTGGTATTGGCGCGCCAACTTGCAGTTGGTGTTGGCCTTGAGTGTAGGGAATTGTGCCCACACAAGAGGCTAACATTTGATCCACAATTGAAACGGGACTCATGCTTAAGTCTACTGTGCCGTCCATGGTGTAGCGCTTTTGGGTTGCCCCGGCCGCTGTCATCGTAACGCTTTCATCGCAGACATTTGCTTGCTCAATAAATCGGGTATCATCTATTTCGTCGGCCGCAGCCCCTAGCCCGTTTGGGTTGGTCAAAAAATCCCTAATACAAAGCGCAGGGTTGTTGCTAAACACTGTATTCGTAGTTCTAGGGTCGTAAACTTTGCGCCCTTCGACCAAGGCTGCAATATTGGGGATGCCGCCCAAAACATCTTGGTCATACTCCAACCGAACATATAAATAAGCGATTCCGCGTAGCCTGTGGTTAGTTGTCCACTCGCTTGTCACCGTCACTAAATCTGGGTCTGCGGTTTGGGTGCTTGTTCCTAAGTGTTTTTTAACCCGCACAAGGCCCGCGTATTTGTTATTGCTGGCCGGCACAAATCGTGTATTGCCGTTGCTGTCTGTTCCATCTGCTGTAAGCTGTAAAGCAGTGTCGGCAAAAACCACATCGCCTATAGAAGTAAATTCACCCTCGCCAAGCAAAATGACCATATGCAAATACTTGTTTTCGCTGTTATCGCCACTACCGTCAGATGTTGCAACGTATGCTACTGGGCCGGACAACTTCGTTGTTCCATAAACAATGCGGCGCGGGTGGTTTGTGCTGAACGACATTTTAATCTGGCTGCCCATGCTGCCTTCCATGTCGCCTAAGCTCTTCATTGCAGCTTCTGCCATAGCTTTAGCGCCATAGACAGCCGCAGCAGTGAAGGCCACATAGACCGCCGCTGTAATCAACTTGGCTTTTAGGCCGGTCGCAAAGAACCCTTTTATAAGATAAGCCGCTACTTGTGAGGGCATAGCGACCACCTTTTTTCTACAGAAGCCAAAGGTAACCTAGCTAGCCCGCCAGTGCTGGCAAAAGTACAAGTACCAAAATCTTCCATAACCCCTAGCATCTCTAAATTCTCGTGGTTTAAGGCGCCAACTATATCACCGGGCTGAGCGAAGTTGCGGGGAGCAAGTTCCATCCCGTATTTTTTGAGAACGCTTTCGCAAGCGCCCCAAAGGCTGCCATCACCAAGCTCAGATATAAGCTTTAGACCGCTTGTCTTGCTTTTGTAGCCGGTTTCCAAAAGCTTTAGGGGGTTTGTGCCATATACTGCTTGGCACGCCCCACCGGCAAATATAGCGCAATCAAAAACGCCCCATTTAAAGTGCTTTTTTTCGCACCCCACTAAGTATTCACTTAGGTTTTCACTCCACCCGTCAACGCGCTCCATTAGGAAACCTCGTTGACGTTTGTTGGAACAGCGTTTGATTGTGGGTCTTCGCGGCCCCAATAAATTTCTTTTTCTACCGCCTGCACTACGAACTCTAAGCCCTTGTCGCCAGGATATAGCTTTTGCTGCTCTTCGTTTGTGTAGCGCCCGTTTCGGGTGCGCTCCCAATCCACTAATCGGTTTACAATTTGCAAAGTAATGTTTGTAGTATCGCCAACCTCAACAGACATACTGTCCATGCGGCCACGAAAAACTATTGCCGGCACCCCTATAACGGCATCGGACGCATCCAAAAAAGCTACATAAATTGTTGCCGCTCTGTTGCGGTAATCTTCAGTTAACGCGGCGCTTAAAGTTGTTGTATCTATACCGTTCAAACTTAAGCTCATCATGCTTGCTGCGGTATCGGCGCTTTCTTCCACCTCGTTCATAGCACCTAACTTACCCACACCAAGGTAAGTATCGCCGCCATAAGATATATTTACCGAGCTATTGTTGGCGAACAACGTGCCACTGCCAAACTCTAGCTTTACAAAAGTAACCGCTGTGGGTGAGTCGCTTGCTGCTGCGGTGAGAACTGCGCTATTTACATCTCTAACCATTAGAACGCCTCTACAAAATCAATAGAAATGTTGGTTACTACTGGTGCCCGAACCGTCCACTGCGACTGATCGCTTGCAAGGCGCATAATGCAGGTTGTATCTGTAGAGCCTACAACGTTAGACGTATTAAGCCTGTAAGCCACAGCCGCGTTATCAGCGGGACTAGTGCGTATGTTTGGCGCTATGGCCAACGTTGTTTGCCCACTACCGTTAAAGCCAGCAGCGGCCGTTACCATTTTTAGCTCACGCCCCACACTTGTTTCGTATGCAATGTAATCCCCCGGCAAAAACGCATTTGCTAGGCTTGCTACTCCGCCATCAATTGCTAAGGTTGAGCCGCTTTGGCTGGCGCCGCGCACGGATAGAACATTACTGTGGGCGCTCATGGCGCCGCGAGGCTGGGTTAACGAATAATCACCAAAATAAAAGCGCCCATTCATACCATCTAAGTCAATCAAAAACGCCTGCAAAACCCTTGCTTCAAAATCCTCTAATTCTGAAAAGGTAGCCCGGCCCGTCCATGCAGCGCCCGGCATACGCAAGGTTTGTATGCTAGCTGTAAGTGGGCTGCGAAATACTTGGGTGTTGCTTTGTAAGCCAAAACTTACTTCGCTGGGTAAGATGTTAGCGGGAAAAACTGTAGGCATTATTATCTCCTGCCAGAGGCTTTAGCGTACCGCCCACCTTGCTCTATTGCGCCGAACACCCTCATAAACGTTTCGTTCTTGATAGTTTCTGCTGTCTGGGCAAGCCGCGCTGCAACGCTTTCATCTGCGTTGCTAAAGTCGTAATTGTTGTAGATTGTAACGCCACCACCACCAGCTAATCCGTGGTTTGGAACCATGTGGCCACCTGTTCTTGGGTAAAACATCTCTGGGCCGCGCTCACCAACTAAGTAACCACGGTTGCCCATCATTGCCCCGCCGCCAGCCGCTTGGGCAGTAGGGCCGTTTTGTAGGAAATTACCAAACTTGGCAAAGCTGCCGCCCATTCCAGCTAGCGCTTTAAACAGCATCATCTTAACCATTAACTTTGCAAGCATTGCCAGCATTTCTGCCACAAACGATTTAAAGCTAACCTTAGTGCCGCTAATGAAACCATCTATTGCGCTGTCGAGGAAGCCAAACCCCTTGTTCACTACGTCTAAACCCATCTGTCTAAAGTCTAACGCTGCATTTTTCATTGTGCCAAAAGCTTCTTTTACACCGCCTGCAAAGTCGCTGTCTAAAAACTTCTGCATAAGGGTCAGCGTCCCTTTGGTTTCGCCACCACCTGTGCCAAAACTGCTTACTCCCGAAGCCCCTGTACTTATAGTTTCGTTTTGCTTTCTGAACTCTTCAGCTAAGCGCTCCATTGCTTCAGCTAGCCCATAGTCTGTGTCACCTTGGCCTGCTGGGCCAACACCGCTTGGGGTGAATGACGGCATACCCCCGCGTGCGCCGCTTGGTGTCAGCCCTGCCGCTTCATAAATTGAATTGATAACTTTATTAATGGTGCCGGTAACAGTGTAGGCACCATTGGCGCGATCATCTAATTGGCTCTGCATACTTTTTGCAATACTGGTAAAACTGCTGTGCAAGCTTTCCATGCCGGGAACTGAGCTATTAAACCGCTCACCGCTAGCGTAAGTGCCATCTGCCTGCATAGTCATCCCTTGGCCTGTCATTTTTTTATGATATGACTGAGGGGTAGCTTTTGTGCTTGGCCCTAAAATGTATTTTTCCGCAAAGCTTTCTGCGTTTTGTTCAAAGCTTGGGGCTGTTGCAACCCCTATAGACCCCGGCAATCCAGCAGCCGCAGCAGTAGACATATCCCGCATGGTTTGCTGCACAAACTTAATTAGCATATCGGCTGCGCCTGCTAGCAAAGCCAGCATCACCCCAATAAAGCCGCCACGTTTGCCGCCCATTAAAATAAAGCCTATTAGACCCATTTCGGTAATCATGCCGCCCGCGAACTTATCCATCTTGTTAAACATATCTGCCATGCTGTTATAAACAGCACCAAGACCGCCGGTTATTGCGTTAAAAGTTGCACTTAAATCTGCAACACCACGTAGAAATTGGGCAAAGCCAAGCATGGATGAATGTATCCATTTGCCAAGTTCGCCGCTGCGCACAAAAGCTGTTATTTTTGTGGATAATCTAGCTAAGGCATCAACAAGGCCGCTGTTGCCGATAGCAACTTTGAGGTCGTTCATTGCGTTGGTAAAACGATTAAACTGTGCCGTNGCACTTCTTGATGCGCTTTTTGCACCTTCGCCAAATTTTTCTTCTAGCAAAGTCGCAAGCTTGGGCACCATATCCGTTGCTAGTATGTTACCAGACGCCAATGCTTTATCTAACTCGGCAGTTGTCATGCCCATAGACTGTGCGGCAAGAGCAAATGCTGGTGGCAACCGCTCACCCAATTGGCCGCGCAATTCTTCTGCCGATACCTTGCCTTTGGAAAACATTTGGCTAACCGCTAACAAACTGCCTTTCATCTCGTCGTTAGTCATCTGCATTGCAGCGCCAGCGGTTATAAACGATCTGAATATGCGCTCTGTTTCTTTTGCTTTAATGCCGGCCGCTTCTGTTGCCACGCCAAAGCTTTTAAACGCCCCAGCAGTGGTCATAAAATCCACCCCTAACTCGTTTGAGAACTTGCGTAGTTCGTTAAAGCGCTTGCTAGTTTTACCCATGTCATTTGTCATGGAGTTTAAACCGATCTTTAAACGCTCAACCTCTAGCGTTGTAGCAACAATGCTGCGGGTTAGCAGGCCCAAGCCAAGGCCGGCCATTGCGCCACGAAGCCCGAAAATAGAGCTTGCTACGCCAGAGAAGGCGCCAGCCATAGCGCCTGCCCGCGCCTGCACAAACCGCCCTGTGCTAGCAACTTGTCGTTGAAAAGCTCCTAAAGCGCGCCGCGCTCCTGCGGCATCAACGATTATGTTTAGTTTTGCTAGCATTCTTTTCTGCCTGTAATCCTACAAATTCACCATCCATCACCTGCATTAGCATGACGAAAGCGTCTACATCGCCAACCGGAAAGACAGATAGGTAAGCAGCTATTTCACTAAACTTAATCGGCCCTATGCCAAATCCGGTATCCCTGCTGTTATTCAGCGTTAAGTATGCTTCAGCATAAAATGCTTCTTCATCGTTTAGCGTGGGCACGTTGTTTGCAAATGGCGCATCCGATGGGTCACTGTGGACGGAAAGCAACTTTTCGTATTGCTGCCCCCACGTAAACATCCAGCGCACCCACGCTTTTAGTTTTTTCCTTTTGCCTCTAGCTGGTCATTTCGGTACGCATCAGCATCTTGCGCATAGCTTGTGATAAGATCACGGAACTCATCAGCGCCTTCTGTGCTAAGCAATTCATATGCTTTTTCTTCGCTGTACTCCAAAGCTTCGCCATCCATCGTTAAGCCTTCCCAGCCCAACAAAATAGCCTTGGACATGCACTTGCACATGATGTCCGTCTGCTTTTCAGTAGATAACTTACCAGAGTCGAATTGGCGCTTATACGGGCCAATCAGCTTTTGAAAAATGGCATTAAACTTCTTGTTACCCATGCGAGCAATCAAGAAGCTGGTGGTGTCATCGTGTTCTACCCAGACACCACTTTCAGCCATTGAATTGTTAACTTTGACTTCACTAAAATCCATCCATTACCCCTAACTTGAACGCACAATTTTTAACGTGCACGCCTCGCTAGCATTGAATTTGGCTTGGAATTCCATCTCGGCCATAACATCAGCATTAGTGCTACCTGCGGTAACTGTGCCTGCTGTGTACTCAACGCTTGGAAGTGTGAACGTGTAGTGGTTCGTTCCATCATTTAATTGGAAAGCAAGGCTGCTATCGGTGCCCGCTAGGAACTTTTGATAGACTGCGCTGCTGGCGAAATACACGCTCATGCTGCCGGTGACAACAAACTGCCCTAACCCTATGCTAGTAGCACCAAGTGACCCGATTGCATTACGTGCCCGAAGGTTGTTCTCGATAGTTAAATCAAGGCTCATTACGTTGTCGCTATATGCGCCACCGCCCTCGGATAAGCTGGCCACGTTATTAACTGCATTCATCACCGGGTTGGCGTTGGATGCGGCTATAGCTCCGCTGGCTGCTTTACTAGCGCCTACTGTGGACTCCTTCCCCAGAAAGCTAAAAGACCCAGTAACCATATCGCCCGCTGAAAGCGATAGCGACATACTACTTGGGGTCATTCCTTTATACAGGTGAAATGGCGAAGTTACGCCGGCACCAAAATGCTTTTCAACCGTAAATGATTTTTTAGTTACGCCATTCTTTAACGTGTCAGAGCTAAAGGCGCCGCACATAACGCCTTCTAGTAAGTCATCAAATGTCGCAAAAGATAGCTCAAAGTTTAAATCGCCCGCTGCGCTTGCATCAGTTCGCACCATGTCAGACACGTTGCGGTCATTGCGTATTTCTGCGCTTTGAGTGTTGTTAATGTTGTAGGCCAAACTTTCGCCCGTATAGCGCAAAAATTTATACCCGGTGGTGGGCGCCGTGCCAAACGTGGACTCAGCCGCGATGGCAATCGACGTTAAGTTTGTATCGCTCATTGCCTGCTCCTCAGATTAGTAGGTAACGTCACGTTGGTACGGTACGCTTACATTAAGTTGATATAACCCATTCGCTACCCCAACCCGCGTAATGCTTGGGCTGCGGCATAAAATGGTTCCACTGCTGCCAGCGGAGAATTGCGCATTACGAAAAATAGCAATTAAACTATCTGCGTAACCTCGCGGTACATCTGTCCCAGTTTCCACTGGCACAAATATTTGAATGGTAATTAACCCAATGTGTCTGTGCATTGGTGAGGCACCTAGCTCCTGCTGCGCGCTAGCCCCGTTGGCAATTACCACGGAAATATATTTGTTATCTGAAGGCGCAGAAAAGGACACGTTGTCGTACTTTATTGGGGTTGTAGTCCAATTCGTACTCAACCGAGCCTCTATTGCTTGTCTTTCATTAGCAAAACTCATAACGTTGCCCACAGATAAGCGCCAATGGCGCTGATTTCTTTATTGCACATAGCAGCTTAATGGACAAGTTTTATATACTTGTGGTCTTAATGCTTGCTGCTGCATTAGCCACTGCTAACTTAGTCATACCTGCCGGTGCTTGCGTACTACTGCCTTCTTCTAGGAATACAATGTACTCCACGTTGTTTGATATTATCACATCTTTTTCACCCGAAATCTTCCCGGCTTTGCCGCCGCCGCTCCCCGTGAAGCCTTCTGGTTTTTTAGATAAATCTGCGTATTCTTCGCTTATATTCCAACTTGCGCGTGCGCGCCCGGTGTCTACTGGCGTAAGCCGGGTTACATCATTCCAAATATCAAAGCCCACTTTGCGCACTACGGTAGATAGATTGATGTTTAGCTTTGTTGCGAAAGCCTGCATATCGCCAGTAAAGCCAACAGACTTAACCATTACTTCTTGCCCTGCTTNTTCTTGGCATCCTTGCGNGCCACTGCAAGGTTCGACCACGCATTAGGGTATTTGGCACCCCTGCGCTTACTCATTGCCTTAGCTCTAGCTTTTTGTTGCGGTGTTAGCTTTGCCATACTTATCTCCGTAAATTTAGCTCGTAAGTGGCTACGTCATCGCCGCTGTAGTTGCTTTCAACCGCATCGACTATGTAAGTAACTTTATTAAGAACCACTGTGTCACCTTCTGTTGGCGCTACAGAAAAGCTAGAAGCGGCCATGGTGAGCCGCTTGGTTACTTCCGTTTGACCAGTGTTACTTGCGCGTGAGCGCACGCTGTCGATAATCGCCTTAAGCTCTAAGTTCTTAATGGTTTGATCGACAGTCCCCGTGGTGGTGTTGTACGCCGACAAAGTTTTGCTGGTATACCTAACCGTAGTGCCAAACTGGTTTATGAATTTGGCAGCAACCGGGGCTAGAACACTGTCAAGCGCTGTTGTCATTCTTGTTCGTCATCCTGCACGATAGTAGCCTCTTCGACTTCAGCCGGCTGCTGCTCGCTTAACTGGGCGCGTAGCAAACGGTTTTCCATGCCTTTGTTAGCGCAGTCAGCCAAAGCTTTATCGCGCTGCTCAACCAACTCAGCAATTATTGCGCTATGTGCATTAAGAGGCACGTACTGCGGTTCTTGCTGATCTTGCTGCATGGTTTGGTTTTCGTTTTCCATTTAATCCTCGTTATTTTAAGTAGTGTTTGGGTGTTATCTTTGTAACGCCATTGGCACTACTTTTCAAGGTTTGTTATCAATTAAAATGTTAACAGGCGCTTTTGTTTAAGACCAAGGTAATGGGGTCGGTTGTTCTGGGACGTAATTAGCATCGCACATAATATCTACACCGGCTTCTTCTGGAAATCTTTCAACATAGGTAGCTAGTTGTTCTGTTAAAAGCGTCTCATAAAAAGTTACGCCAGCCGTGCCAAGACTGTCTTGAACCCAGCCTAATACTTGAGCTTGGGTTAAGTCTGCGTAGGGCGTAAACGATGCCCCTACCGCATGAGTGAAAGATGTGCTTTTTTGGCAGTAACAAGTATTAACTTCATCAGCACCGGATACTTTCCACAACACCTTCACTACTACGTTCGTTTGCCCTGCGGTGTTTTCGCAGTCCATTTCTTCAATTGTCCAAGTTGGCATTATCCTGTCCTCGCTGTTTCAAACACGCCGCCATAAGATAATGCCTCGACGGATCCTATAGTTCTGTTCCCGCTACCTGTAACTATTACGTTAATCCGCATATGATGTTCATTTATATCAGTAGCAGTTACAGATATAGATACCGTGCCGCTAGTCCAAGAATCTACTGTTGAAATACTGCCGCCCGCTCCGTGATAACCAGCAATGCGGACGTAAAAAACACCGTTACTAAAATCGGTCAAATCGTTATCTATGCTAGTTGCCGTAATTTTTAACAGGACGGGTTGCCATTCAACATTTGACGTGTAAACACTTACTGTTCCACTGGTAACAGTTGCATTGTCGTTAAAGGTAGAAACCGTCCAATAAGCGCGGTCTGGAGTGTCAAGTGCCGTGTGTGAAGTACCAAGATGNCCATTCCTAGAATGGACGCCTCCGTAGCTTGTAATCCTTAGACGCTCTGTGTTGTTTTGGGCGAATGATACGTTGCCGCCACTCTGACTTCCCCAAAAGCGCAGTTGTGTGTCATCTGCTCGGCCTTGGATATAACCTACACTTGTACTTCCATTGTCATCGTAAAAACTAACACCACCTATACCACCATTGGAACGACCAACAATGGCTATTCCACCCGCACCACTGTTGGATTGAACGGCCAAAGTACCAGTTGTAGCGGCAGCCATACCGATGCCTAAAGTAGAGCTAAACGTAGCTGCACCGTCTGCGGCTATTGTTAATCTATCATCGTTATTTGTGCCAAGAATTAATGAAGCGTTGTCACGGTTGTAAAGATAAGCAACTCCTCCAGAAGTCTGAGCAAAGTCAACACCTGTTGATGATCCACCTCTGGCTCTAATTGTAGCAAACGAACTATTTGCTACATTTAAACCACCACCAGCACTAAACGTAGGGGAGTCAGTGCCAATTCCAACATTACCTGCGCTGTTGATTCGCATTTTTTCAGCCGTAGCGTATCTAAATGATATGTGCTGGTTAGTCCCTGCATCTATTGCGACAGGTTTCCCATAACTACCTTGCAGAACAATCTCAGTGCCATTTGCGTATAACTGACCAGTACCTTGAAGGTCTAATCGACCGACTGAAGTGCCGTTAATAGTAAGAGATGTCTGATTTGAAAGTGATACAGGGGACGAAGTTCCGATACCAACATTGCCTGCGCTGGTGATTACAAGTCTAAATGCACTAGCACTTGCGTCATTAATTGCAAAGGCAGAACCAAATGAACCAACTTGATATTGTTTATTGCTTTGATCGCTTTCAATAAAAGAAAGAACTGGTGTATTGCTGGTAACAGTTAAACTCGTTGCTGCTATACCTGCATTAAAAGTAGCCGCACCAGCCTCAGACATATCAAGGGTGAGGGCTGTTATATTTGAGCCACCATCGTTGCCTCTAAACACAATATCACCATCTGATATAGAAGAAAAAAATCTAAAATCGTTTCCGCTTTTAAAAATATTACCAAATTGTGTTCCACCATCTTTAAAAAGTACTTCTCCACTATCGGCATCAAGGTTAATGTGTGACGCTGCATCAAGTGTCATTTCCCCAGAACTCAAAGCAATCGTAGTTCCATCAATATTAAAGTTATCAATGTCTATTCCTGCATCTGCTGTAATCTTGCCTGTAGATACTAGGGTTGAGCCGTTAGTAAATGCTCCTGCAACATCAACTGCACCTGAGAAGTCACCTGTAGCTGCATCTAATTCACCAGAAATTGTAATGTTTCTACCACCACTAATATCTTTATTAGCGTCTGTAATAATAGCTTTACTAGCAATGACTGTACCGTTTGTAATACCATCTATAAGATTTATATCAGCAGCACTTGCTGTAACTCCATCAAGGATATTTAGTTCAGCAGCAGTTGAAGTAATAGTAGTNCCACCAATAGATACTGAATCATCTGCAACAAGAGCACCAACATGAAGGTTAGCNTAATCGTTAATAGTTACGTTACCTGTAGTTGTACCTGCCTCTGTATTNCCTGCAATAGTAGCAAACTCATCTGCTGACTCATCCCAAATAAAACCTTTGTTGGCTGTGTTAGATGCTGAACCATTACCTCTAGTAACAATAAAACCTTGGTCATTGGCACTGCCTGTATAGCCCTGACCTAGTTTAATAAGGTGGTCAGCTACAGTTGTGTTGGTTGTAGCTACTGTTGTTGTAGCTCCATTAACAGTTAAGTCTCCTGTAATAGTAAGATTGTCAGCAACAGTAACTTCAGACGTAGTATGACCTATAGTTACAGCTATGCCACTTGTTTCTGTAGCTATTTTTAATGCACCTGTTTTGTTTGTTATATAGGAGTTAGTAGCATCATGGTAAATGTCCATGTCTGCACCAGTACCAAATACAGCTTTGGCATTATCAGCAAACTCTAAGGCATCATCACTTGCATCAAATATTACATTACGTCCTGATGTTGCACCTGTAAGAGTTACGTCACCTGTAAATGTAGGAGAGGCAAGTGGAGACTTAGTATCTATTTGTGTTTGAATAGCTGATGTTACACCGTCTACGTAGTTTAGTTCTGCAGCACTGGCTGTAACAACTGTGCCACCTAGAGCTAGTCCATTTGTGCCATCATGTGAAGCTACATTAAAATCAAAAGAACCATCTGCAAATGTAGTATTACCTGTAATAGTTATTGCACTACCATCTGCAGTTATACTATCCAGTGCAATATTACCTACATTAGTTATGTTGCCATCATTAAAAGATGTTGGTCCTAGTGATACTGTACCTGTGGCTGTAAGGTCATTACTACCTGCAGATACATTACCTGTAAACGTAGCACCACTT
>JGI24005J15628_10001257_pt1 | contig 13664 bp, 9 predicted proteins | sample LinPmetageLP40_FD_15628 | JGI IMG/M metagenome (IMG submission 15628)
TCACGGAGGAATTTTACTTTCCCTAATGGATAAGGTCGCTTATGCATGCGCGACCAAGCACTCTCGTGCATATTGCGTAACGGTATCTGTAGATACAGTGGACTTCTTACAGCCAGTTGAAGTTGGAGACCTAGTTTCACTCCACGCTTCTATTAACTACGTTGGTAGATCTTCTATGGTGATTGGCATAAAGGGCATTGCTGAGAATGTCAAACAAGGTCATGTCAAACATACCAATACTTGCTACTTCACCATGGTTGCAAAAGATGAAGATGGCAACACAGTAGCTGTTCCACCACTAGTGCTGGAATCAAAAGAAGAGGTAAGGAGATTTGTAGAGGCTATTCAGCGCAAAGAACTCAAGTCATCTCACAACGCAGAAATGGAAAAAGCGAAATCAGCGCTTAGCTTGGAGTCCGCTTTAGAGATTTTGGATGGGGAGAGCTGTGAGGTGAGGTTGGCTGGATTTCATGATTAGTTTTTTTATTCAAAAATAATATGATTATCCGTAATCATCACTAATGCCCATTGTTTAGATTCCAGCATGCGCCCAGCAAAGGTCGGACAAGTGAGAATGACGTTCTACACTAACAGAATCGGTCATTCTGCCTGCCCGACCTTTGCTGGGCGGAGGCCTTGCTTCGCCATAGCTTTGCGAAGGCAAGCAGTAATCTATAAAGTGTAGAAAAGAAAATTATGTGATCATTACGAACAATCATAAAAAATAAAAGCCAAGCAAAAATCATACCTTCTTAGAAGGTGGCTTTGCCATGCCCTAATAGGGAGCTTCTGAATGATTGTGCTAAAAATGAAATTTTTGCTGTTCTGATTCTGACTTCCGTTCTTCCTTTTCTTGATGTTTTACATACCTTTTTATCATTTCTTCATCCAGACCAACCTTATTTACAAAATGACCTCGTGCCCAAAAGTGGTTTCCCCAATATGGTTTATTCTTTAGGGCTGGGTAACTCTTGAACAATTTTATTGCCAGTTTCCCTTTTAACATTCCCATCAAGGTTGAAATAGAGATTTTCGGTGGAACAGAAACCAACAAATGCACATGGTCTTCTTGAACATTGAATTCTATGACCTCACAACTCTTTCTATCACAAAGCAGCACTATGTCACTCTCCACCAACTCTTTTATTGCACCTTTCAATATCCTAAATCTATACTTTGGAATCCACACAATATGATAATCACATTTATATATTACATGGCTCTGTTTTCTGTACTTGCTCATGGTGCAAATAAAAGGCATAGCCAACAGAACATGACCACCTGCACAGCAGGTAGTGTTTTAAGGAGAAATAAAGATATAAAAATACCGTCAAATGTGGGATACCCTACTAGCTGTATATCTTAGACGCAATCTCGATTAATGACTTCATTCTTGATTGCATATTTACCATCCCAAGTTGTTTGTAGGGTCAATGCAGATTAGTCCAGAGTCCAAAAACTTTCTTCAAATGAAATAAATCAATTGGATAAAAAGACCTTGCCCTTACTGCTTCCAATAGAATTCAATAATTCTCCATTGTCTCTGGTTGTGATATTATAAATATACATTCCTTCTTGAAGAGTGGGGATTGTATCGTCTAGTTGAAATTTAATATGGTTTCGTCCTATCCTGAGCTCATTGGGCTGAATAGTCATAACCAAGGCTCCTGTGATGTTGTAAATCTCAATTAACAGATCACTTGGTGGGCTACTGCCTCTGATTTCAAAGATGAAATTGAGTTCTGTGGTAAAAGGGTTTGGAAAAGGATGGGAATATTCAATCGATGGGATAGCATCGGTAGTAAATGTGATTTCATATGGTTTTTCCTCTGGTTTGTTGCCAAAAGCATCTGCTGCAACTACACGCAGAATATAAACACTATCCATCAGCAAAGCGGGTGTAAACAAAACCTGAAATTGCTTATCTGTGGTTGCAGCTTGCCAACTGACACTATCGCTATTGTAAGTCAATCTCTCAAAATCACATCCTTCACAATTCCTCTTCAGATAAAGGTCAACACTTGTGGTATCTGAAATAAATATACTCTCATTGTTGTCGTACACCATGACCTCAATAGAAGGTCTGGCGGCAACGATGCCACCATTTTCGATATGTGCACCATCAAATGCCACATCAACAATCGGAGCCGTTTCATCTGGGTTAACCGTTAAAAATTCAAGTAATTGCAATTGATTATTGTCGTAACTCTGTTCTCTTACAATTCTTGGGTTTGCTGTCACTGTCAGGTCATTGATTCCTACTTTTCCTAAAGTACTCACTGGAATTGTAAAAAAGGTAGTGTCTCTGGGTGCTGGCGCATCAATCTCAATTGAATTCTCTTCTAATTCACGTGTATCTCTATTGAGTACCTCATAGTTGACTGTCAAAGTTGGGGGATATTCAATGGTAGAAACATTGATAAACTGAAAATGCAAGGATACAGCTTCCCCTTCTTCCAAGGAGATTTTATTCAATTTGTCTTCCAATATGAGTACTCCCTCTGGAACTTCTTTGTAAGTAACCCCCCAATGATCTAGATGAGTAGGAGTCAGCAAATCAGGATCATTTAGTTGATAATCCATTTTCAAATATGGGAACTGATCGGCATCAATACCTGTTAACGACTCAATAGAATTAACCGTAGTTGTTAAAATAGTTTCATCTCCTTGATCATCAATTCCGGATATTTGAAAATTAAAATCAGTATCAGTCCCTAGTGTATTGTTGAAGAAATCATCCCAACTACTTGTTGGGCCGATTATAGTAGAACTCATTTCCCCCTGTGCCAATACCCCAGTGATCGTTTGATTGATGCTTAATGTTTGCTGATCAGTTGGCATCGTCATAGAGATTGTTTCAAGAGCCGAACCAATTTCCGATCCTTTTCTTCCAAGCAATATATATGGTGCTCCTGCCTCTAATGAATTGATAGTGGAGGCAGCTCCACCTAGTCGCTCAATTTGTGCAATTAATCCAGCATCCCAATTATAGAACTCGACATCACCAATGGTGAAAACCAATACAATATCTCCTTCCTCGATCGCATCTATTGCCGATCTCAAATACTCATCAGCACCGGTCATTTCTGCGAAGGTAAAATTATTGATCACTTGATCTGTACGCCCGCAGGTTTGTGGGAATTGAAACAATGAGGGTATAGGTGAGTAGGCAGTGGTCGTAGACTTATTGAATGCTACGATATTGAGTGTATTGTTTCTGCAAAATCTATTGGTGTAAATATATGATTGATTGTTTATTTGCAATTCCACAGACTCATAATCTTCAGTGGGATGATTGGCGCCATAGGTTGTAACGGCAATATCGGTTGTGATATTTTCGAAAGAAAATTCATTATTGAGTTCATCATGAGCCAGTCCAAAAAAATCATTCTTCACATACTGTTGGCGATGTTTTTGGAGCCAGCCATAAGTGCCATCTTTGATATAAGTAAATGAGTTCATCCGCCATTCGTCACTTTCTCCAGCTTCTGAATTGGTGAATCTAGTCCTCCAATAGTATGTAACACTGTCGGTTGTGGGTAAATCTACCTCCCATGATGCCAACTCATCACCAGTGACAGTTGTGCCTGTCTTAAAACCACTGTTGAAAGTGCTGACAGTATCTAGTTCAAAGTCATATGACCGCGTACCAGACTCGGATAATAAATTGGAAGATTGAGCGATGAGTCGAACATTGGTAGTGCTTGCCATCGTAAAGTCAGCTGGCAATAAATTCAGCGTTCCATTTGTGAGTAGAATTTTGTCAATAACTCCTGTATTGTTATTTTCATTGAGTTCATTAGTAATATTGACATAGTCTAGTTCGATTTCGAAAATATTTCTTCCCTCAATTCCCGAAATATCATTTTTGATTTCGACAAACAATGTATCTCTATATAGCACTGGAGCAAATATTGTGTCATAATTGATCACCGAATTGTCTTCAAGTCTTCTACTAATACGAACATTCAAATCTTCCAAATCCGTCCGACCATAGTTTTCTGTGATAATTCCTATTTCGAACGATTCTGTCTGGGCATTTATTTCTTCACCACTTGTTCCAGTGAAGAAGATACTATTGTTGTTGGTAACATAGTCTGGCTTACTCGCACCAAAAACTACTACGGCCGGATCACCTTCTAATATCATCTGCTGGGTCATCGCTTGACTGGATATGCTCAGCCCATAGCTTGATATGTATTCTTTAACAGTCGCTTGTTGGATGGCTCCAATCGACTGATCAATCAATGAAATGTTGCCAAATGCACTTTCATAAAATTTTGTTGAGTAGTTGACCAATGGGCTTTCAAAAGCAAAATAACTGTTGGCGATGAAACCAATCGCACCCTTATCAGGTGTAAACACCCAATCTTCTCCCCAGAGATATCCACTTGAGAAAATTTGTCCTGCGTTACACCCATTGACGAATATAAGAGGATATCTATCCTGATTATCATACTCATGAATAGGGTCGGACACATATCCAATATCGATGTCTATAACATTAGGTGCTGAATGTCCATAAAACGTAATTAATCCAAGGCCATCGTTTATTTCGTCAGTTACATTGATAAATTCATTAACAGCATTCGTTTGCTTTTTCAGGCTGGTCACATTTCCTCCGAGATAGTGTGTTTCGGCAATATTTTTGAATCCATCCACGTATCCTTTGAATCTAGTCTGTTCTACCGATGTTCTTCCCCCACTCAGATGTAAAACTCTCTTTCTCCACAAGTCGTCATTTGGCAATGATTCATGTGTCTTTACCTTGTTCAGATATGCTGCTACTTGATCAGGTGTTGTGGCAGTTATCCTTCCTGTCGGAACGGACAATTCACCATCCACTCCCAAAAGACCAACGGTATAGGTCAGATCCGAACCCGGAATTCCAGCTGTAGGTATTAAATCTTTTGTGTCGAAAAGTTCAGGTGAGTTGCGGTAGTATTTTTTTTCTCCATCAATATTTGCAGAAGTATTGATCAATAGACCTTTGCCAATAATGAATAGATGTTTCGGTTCGCCCTCTCCTACCAAGTACCTCATCAACTCATGTACCGCAAGAGGTGAGTACTCTCCATAGTTGAATTGATTGTAGATGTCTTTGATATCTAATATCAATGGCGAATAGTTCCCGCCTAAGTCCGTAGCCCTATATTGCGCATAGGCAGCTACCACATCGCTGTACTCTGCTGCTGGCTTCATCATCGATTCATGGCTGATGATGATGTAGTCAAAAGATGCTGGATCAAAATTGTCAAAGTTGAACTGAGCTATGGATATGGGCGTTGAAAAGTTTTCAACTGCCAAGATGGTACGCCTTATGTTTGTGTTTGAGACGATAGCATTCAAATCGTTGCCAATGCTGTTGTATCCAATCTGGACAGGTGCAATTGGATCTGTAATATCCCAAAGTTGCACACCGTTCGGCTTATTGATGATCTCAACATAACTCGTGTCGTTCGAATTTGCATCTAGAAGAAATTTTTTAGAGGATGCTCCTGCCATGTCAAAAGACTGTGGATATAGGAGTTTGATGTAATTGGTACTCACCAAGTCATTATCCCCACTGACTCCAAGTGCTCTAATTTTCACAGTCAAATTGCCATCGGCCGAAATATCTGTCCATTCTATTTCTTCACTAAGGGTAAGCGTAGTATAGTCATCAAACATCACTGTTTTCAATAACCTGAGACTACCACTATTCTCCCCAACCAAAACCTCAACGTTATGAGGCCAATTATCTCTGCCCATCAACTGAATCTCAATAGAAGGCTTGACTCCTGATGTTACCATGTCAGTTATTCCAGAAAGTAGGTATTCAATTTCTTCTCCTTCTTGTATTTGCGTTCCAGTCCACCCTTCGGCATAGTCAAATGCTGTCATTTGAATGTAGGTATTCTCAGTATAACCTGTAGCATACTGTTCTGAGTTGACCAAAAGTAGCTCGTCCGTATGATAAGCCTCTACTGGTATATCATCAACATTATTTTCAAAAAAATCTTCAGTCCTTTTCCCTGAAGTTGCATCCAGTGTCCATGTGAGGAAATATGCAGTGGTGTCTGAGTAGATATTGTAGTATTGGTGCGGTTGCGCTGATGGATTCACGTATAGGCTCTGATCAGGGACTCCATCATTTCCTTTTCCGTAAAACTGAATGAAGTCAGCTACATCAAATACTGCATCTGACTGACCCACAACTTCAATACTCAATTCTACACCTCTATGATATAACTGAATATTTCTGGGATCAACTGCATCCACAGGGAAATTGGCATTTTGTAAATCAGTATAAGTCAATCGGTAGATACCTTCTTCTACAATGGGGATTTTGTAATATGTCTGGGCATAATTGATCCAGTTATTGGCATACTCTTGTCCTTGTACCAGTTGAGTTAGGACACAAAAAACCAGCATGAGACAATGTGATAAAACAAAGGGTTTACTATTCATCAATCTTCTACACTTTTCATCTAGCGAAACATAAATCACAGAACGCTAAAATAGCGTAAAGAGTTAATACCTGAAACAACTATTTGGTAACAAATGTGCCAATGATTAAATATTTTTTATCCAAAAATGATTCTTTATCATAAATATACCAACTACAGATATAACTATTAGTTGAATATTACAATACAAGCTAATATTTATCACTTAGTACTTGGCTATGCAAGGTACTTTACCGTATACTCGTTTAGGTTAAAACTTAAATAACAATGAAATGAATCTAGAGAATACACAGGTACAAATGCGAAAGGGCATTTTGGAGTACTGTATTTTGCATATAATATCTCGAGGAGAGGTCTATGCATCAGACATGCTCGGTGAACTTACTTCTGCTAAGATCATGGTAGTGGAAGGTACACTATACCCCCTTCTTACGCGGCTAAGGAAGGCAGGTTTGGTAGAATACAAATGGGTAGAATCCAACTCGGGTCCTCCGAGAAAGTACTATACATTGACAAGCAATGGGTTGGATTTCCTAAACAATTTAAGTGATACGTGGAAAGATTTGGTAAAATCCGCTAAGCTCATTACAACTAAAAAAGACCTAAAACAAGCCTAATGTCAAATCAAGCATACTTTAACCGAACCAAGTTTTGATCTTTTTGCCCTATACTTTCTGCCTAATTCGGCAGACAGGCTTGAAAAATACTCCCTTAGCTACGGCTAGGCTCCTATTTTTCGCATTGTCTAGAGCAAAAATATCGGCAACTTATACGACACAGTACACTTGACTTAACACTAGCTCAAAACACTAACAACATGAAAAAGAACATTAGCATAAACATAGGTGGCATCATATTTCACATCGAAGAGGATGGTTATGAGCACCTCAAGCAGTATTTAGAATCAATCAATCAGTACTTTGCCACATTTGATGACAATCATGAGATCATCGCTGATATAGAAAGTCGCATAGCTGAGATATTTCTTTCAAAACTCAATGAAGGAAAGCAGGTTATCACATTGGCAGACATAGAAGCACTCATCACCACGATGGGAAGTGTGAAGGATTTTCAATCGATCGAAGAACCTGAGGAGCCTGTGAGCACTTCGACAAGTTCGCATCAAACACATTCTTCCAGTACAGAAGGAAGGAAACTATATAGAGATGCCAATAGAAAAGTATTGGGCGGTGTGTGTTCTGGATTGGCTCATTATTTCAAGATCGATCCGTTGTGGATGAGGTTGTTATTCATTCTTTTGATTGCTTCCACTGGGGTATTGCTTTTAGCCTATATCATTATGTGGATTGTGATTCCAGAATCAGATCAAATAGTTGAAGATAAGAACATCAAAAAACTATATCGAAATCCTGAAGGCCGCGTACTAGGAGGTGTTGCAGGGGGTATTGCTGCATATTTCGGAGTTGAAGTTGCTTACATCCGCCTGTTTTGGATTCTTTCGTTTCTCTTTTTTGGAACGGGGCTCTTAATATATATAGTCCTCTGGCTCATTTTGCCAGAGGCTAAAAGCATCACTGAAAAAGTACAAATGCAGGGCGAACCAGTGACACTATCCAATATAGAATCTAATATCAAACAAGGCTTAGACGTAGATGAGAATAAAGATGAGAGTGTTTTTGTGAAAATTATCTTATTTCCATTTCGATTGATTTCAATAATTTTAACCGGAGTAGGAAGAGCATTGGGACCTATATTGTTATTCTTTGTTGAAGCCATTCGCGTAATTTTTGGTTTGGTGATGACTCTTACTGGGTTGAGCGTACTGCTCTCATTGGTACTTTCGACTGGGATACTTCTTGGAATATTCACCACAGGTACATTTCTTGGAATGGATGGTATGTACCTGGATTTTCCTATTTTCCTTATCAAAGAAGGTCTCCCTGTTTTCACCATATTTGTCGCATTTTTGGCTGCTGCCATACCTGCCTTCTTCGTAGTTGTGCTTGGTGCATCTATTGTCGCTAAAACAAAAATACTCCGTGCCAATGTTGGATGGTCATTGCTGGCAGTTTGGTTTATTAGTATCCTGGGACTTAGTTTCACTATCCCTTCTATCATATTCAACTTCCGTGAAGATGGTATCTACAAAGAGACTGATACTTATGACTTGCAAGGAAAGACAGCTATCTTGACATTAAATGAAATCGGATATGAGAACTATGAAGTGACAAGTCTTCAGCTAAGAGGCTATGAAGGCAACGAATACAAGCTTGTGAAAGAATTTGAATCTCGTGGACGCACCAGAAGGGAGGCAATAGAAAATGCCAAAATGGTAGAGTACAATATGACTCTTGAAGATTCCGTTTTCTTATTCGACTCTAACATAACTTTTGACAAGTATGCAAAATTCAGAGGTCAGGATTTGAACATGATCATGTACATACCTTACAATGAGCCGTTCAAGATGAGCTATGACCTCAAAGAGATCATTCGCAATACAATCTATAGAAGTGGATATGATGTGTATGACATGGATATGGAAAACACTTGGATATTTACTCCTGCGGGTCTGGAATGCACCACCTGTGAAAAGTCGATCTCGCGATATGAAGATCGAAATTCATCTGGAAATTCTAATAGCACATCGAGAATCTATGCGTTCGAAGATTTTACGAGTTTGGAAATAGGAAGTGCATTTGAAGTGGACATCAGGCAAGGGGATGAATACAAAGTGATTCTTTACGGTAGCGAAGAGCAAATCGATGACATACGTCTCATGAAGGATGGTGACTTACTCGACATCCGCTACAACAAAGAAACATATGACTTTTCGAAGCGCACTCGTAAAAATATAAAAGTAAAAATCACCATGCCTAACATTACTGATATCAAGACTTCAGGAGCTTCGAAAGCCTATGTGAACGGATTCAAAGCCGAAAAAATAACGTTAAATTTATCAGGTGCTTCATATGTAGAACTAGATGGTGACTTTGATGATGTCGAATCTAACGTCAATGGAGCATCTGAGCTAGAGCTAAAAGGCTCTGGCAAAGAACTGCGAGCAAAAATCACCGGAGGCTCCAAAGTCAATGCTTACAACTACATGGTCAACTTCGCAACAGTGGAAGCCACCGGACTGGCAAGTGCACAACTCTACGTCACCGAAAGGCTAGAGGTAGAATCATCAGTAGTAAGCAATGTGAAATATAGAGGTGGAGCCGAATTGATATCAGCTATATCTGAGGAAGACTAAAGCCGAATAATAATCATCAACAATAACAACAGTCTAAGGCAACCTGATTAAATTTGGGTTGCCTTAATTTTTATGCTTATGAAAAAAATATTTTTACTCTCTTGTGTTATCATTCTGGTCAGTTGTGCACCAAAGCCTCGACCCACTATAGAGGAGGGGATTGTAGGTAAAATTTTATGGGTATCAGGAAACCAAATGCCTAGTCCCAACAGTAGCCCGCCAGCTCCCAAGCCCGTTCAAAGAGAAGTGTTTATCTATCAACTAACTACGCTTAATGATGTAACAGGACAAGCTCCAATGTATAACTCTATTCATACCAAGTTGGTTAAAAATGTACTGACAGATGAAAATGGTCATTTTACAGTATATTTGCCAGTCGGGGATTATAGCATATTCACGAAGGAAGAAGGAGGCTATTTTGCTGCCAGATTTGACAATAATAGTATTAGTCCAATCAGTGTTCAGCAGGGATCAATGACTTCCATCACAATTGAAATCAATTACGCTGCTGCTTATTGAGCCGTAACTGATAGTAAAACCCAATAATTAACAATATCATCAGGGTAGGATTGACTATCAGCCTATGAATTTGTGAGAGCAGTGGAGAAGAAATCTCACTATCCCCCTCGAGTGTCAATTTGAAATAGAAATAGATTGGTAGCAGCACGAACATCTCACTCAGCTGAATCAGAGATCCAATTTTCACATATCGAATATCATAGTAAATGGCATAGATGAGACCTAAGCACAAGGTATCATTGAGCACTAGCCTAATCGACTTATTAATAATGAAAATCAAGTTTGGGTTAGTAATCTCACCGTAAAAGAAATGAGCATAACTAAACCGCTGAAACATATAAACAGCCACCAATCCTAAAAAGCATAGTACAATAATAGAACCTCTGAGTTCGTAATCTCGATATGCTGTAATGCTAGTCATCTTTTGTGGTCTTGCTCAAGCTCACAATCCACCAATACCATAGAATCAAAATTCCTACATATATTATTCCGGTAAAAAGGTATTTATGTGTGAAATAGAGATAATCTTCATAATATTCAGCTACAAAGAATAGCAGTACAATTCTTGTCAAATTCATCAAATGAGTGACCAATAGTCCCAAAGGAACAAACCACAAAAGTCTTTTTATATTACCAGAATATGCGGCTAAAAAAGCCACAAAAATAATCATGACATTAAGCCCATTGCATCCTTCGTAAATTGATATCACCGAATGATCGTCTAGTAGTAATCTGATCTTAGGGGCAAAATCATCAGCCAACGTTTCGGTATTGAATCCCATCAAATTGAGAATTACGGTTGTTTGATTTGATACCCAAGCAGTCATAGGGTCAGCCGAATTTCCAAAGCTTTCGATATAGAGACCATAGGCAATATTCCCAATGAAATAAACTATTAGAAACTTAACTAAAAAAAATAGCGCAGGTTTGAATTCCTTTATCATGCTTTTTTCACACTTTTAGCAGGCACTCCCACAACGGTGTCACCTTCATGTACATTCTCTACCACAACTGCTCCTGCCCCTATTTTTGATTGCTTTCCGACTGTGAGGTTTTGTAATATTCTTGCACCCGTCCCAACCAATACTTCTTCATCTATTGTGATGTTCCCTGACAAGTGTACCCCAGGCATGATAGCACAGTAGTCGCCCAGCACCAGGTCATGCCCTATCGTACAACCGAGATTGACAATGCAATGTTTGCCTATTTCAATATCTGTGGTCAATATATTCCCAGCAGTTACGATACTTCCAGCTCCTAATTTCACTTCATTGTCATCCATAATGACAGATGGATGAATAAGATTGGGGTAAATAATTTTTCGGTTGGTCACTTTGGCAGCTATTTCCTTGCGCATCTTGTTGTCTGCAATGGCAATCACCAAATTCAATTCAATGGGTTCTTCATTCAGATCACTGATCCCACCCAATACTTTCAATCCTTTCACTGTTTGTCCTTTGCGGATATGATCATCATAAAATCCGATCAGTTCCCATTTTGGAGAAAGTGAATTGATCTGACTCACCATTTGAGCAATTTCTCTACCTAAACCTCCTGCTCCGTATATGGCTATTTTCTTCATGTATTCAATGATGAAATCGAAGATACCGACAAATTACTAGTTATAAAAATTGCAGATACAATCAGCAATGTGGGAGATCTGTTCATTGGTCAATTCGGCATACATTGGAAGCGAAAGAATTTCATTTTGACATTGAGTTGCTATTGGAAATCCATCAGCCTTGTATTTTAAAAAGGCAAGGTCTGCCCTCAGTGGAAGAATATAAGGATAGTGTATAGCTGTGGCAATTCCATGTTCTTGTAAATGTGCTTTCAACTCATCACGCCTTTCACAACGAATAACATAGGTGTAGTAAGTATGTCGGCTACCCTCACGAACTTTCGGCACTGTCACTTGATCTAAATTCTGTAACAAGTTGTCATATTTCTTCGCATGAGCAATCCGTTTTTCTATCCAGGTATTTGCGTATTTGAGCTTAACTTGTAATATAGCAGCTTGCAGTGTATCTAATCTACTATTTCCTCCAATTACTATTTTTTCATCACTCTGAATAATACCATAATTCGCCAATTTGCTGCACTTTCTTGCAATTTCATCATCGTTGGTAATGATGCTACCACCATCTCCATACGCACCTAAATTTTTTGTTGGATAAAAACTAAATGTGGCGATATCACCGATTTGCCCGGGCATTTTATCATGAAGCTGAGCAAAATGTCCTTGCGCACTATCTTCGACACAAAATAAATTGTGCCTAACACAAATGGATTTGATATGTGCCATATCCGCCATTTGTCCATAGAGGTGAACTGGAAGTATTGCTTTAGTTCTATCACCAATTTTCTCCTCAATAAGTCCCGTATCAATCGTATAATGATCTGTCTCGATATCAACAAAAATTGGTCTGGCACCGACTTTTAATATCGTAGATGCCGTTGAAATCCAACTACTGGCTGTAGTAATCACCTCATCACCTTCTGTGATGCCTAATGCGATCAGCGCAATGTAAAGTGCATCTGTCCCGTTAGCAACAGAAATACAATGCTTGACGTTACTCGCTTTGGCAAATTGCTGTTCAAACTCCTCAACTATATTTCCACCTATGAACTCACCACTTGACAAGACTTGTGCTACTACCTCATCTATCTCAGGTTTTATTTGAGCATATTGAGTTTTGAGATCAATAAGTGGTACTTGCATCTTAGTCAAAGCATTTCTTAATTGTCGCTATCACCCGATCTTGTTGTTGTTCGGTCATATTGGATCCAGAAGGCAGACAAAGTCCTTTTTCAAACAAGCGTTCTGAAAGTCCATCTCCATAATATAGATAATCTTTAAAAATTGGTTGTAAGTGCATAGGTTTCCAGAGAGGACGGGATTCGATGTTTTCTTTTTCAAGTGCCAACCTTATTTCTTCTCGTTTTTCATAGGATGAAGTAGTGATGGTTGTCAACCAACGATTGGAAAAGTAATCAGCATTCGGTTCATTCAAGAATTCAATGGGTAGATCGGACAGCTCCTTTTTATATCGGTCGAAATTAGTCTTACGCTTGTTGACCCAACTATCCAACACTTGTAACTGTCCCCGCCCAATTCCTGCACAGATATTGCTCATCCGATAATTATATCCTATTTCACTATGCTGATAGTGAGGTGCTTGGTCTCTTGCTTGAGTTGCTAGAAAGCGTGCCTTGTCGGCATAATCCTTATTTTCAGAAACAAGTACTCCTCCTCCTGATGTAGTAATGATTTTGTTGCCGTTGAAAGAGTAAACCCCAATATCTCCAAAAACACCCAGCTTCTTCCCTTTTAGGGAAGCACCCATTCCCTCTGCTGCATCCTCAATTACAGGAATTTGGTATTCTGCAGCAATCTCCATTATCTCATCCATCTTGGCTGGCATACCATAAAGATGCACAGGTATTATAGCTTTTGGTTTTTTTCCAGTTGCGATTCTATC
>JGI24005J15628_10001261_pt1 | contig 13613 bp, 18 predicted proteins | sample LinPmetageLP40_FD_15628 | JGI IMG/M metagenome (IMG submission 15628)
TGATTTATTGTGTCCATAAATGGAGCCATATATTCTGTTTTAGACATTTTATGACTTGATTAACTTAAAAATATAATCAATTTTTTTTAAATAAAATTTGTATATTCATTGTAATAACTAGTTATCTATTAAACCACGTTTTTTAGCAATATCGTAATATAGATTATATAATGGCGAATCATACTCATTTCGATATAATTCATCATATTCATTATATTCATCATATTCATCATATCCAAAGTTATCTTTATGGTTTCTATATTTTATAAATATGAAATGACATGGCTCATCAAAATACATATCATATACCACAACCATTCTTTTTATATTTAGTTCGTGTTTGATATTTTTCATTGATTCATTCCATTTATTAAAGTCTTGTTCTATTTTATAATTTAATACTTTATCATAACATATTCTATTTAATTTATCATTTATATTAGTCATACTAGAAACATGTTGAATACATAAGGATTCGAGGCTTAACATAGTTTAACTTTGTTCTAATTCATGGCAATATAATTTTTCAATTTTATAATTTTACATTGATTTAAGATAATATAATAGTTTATATAAATAATTTAAATATAATGTATAATTAAATAGTATGTTGGATCCAAATTTGAAAAAATTAGCACAACACTTTAATTGTGATAAAATGATTTGTCGAAAATGTTATGCTCGATTAAATAAACGCGCTAATAATTGTAGAAAATGTAGTTCTTCAGATTTAAGATTAAAAAAGGTATTAAAATAATATAATTGTTCTAAGAAAAATTGATTTATAATTTATTGATATAAATCAATATAATTATTTAATGGAAACAATAATAAAAACAGATAAATCGTCATTAAACATTGGTACATTCGAAGATATTGATTTAGTATTAAATTGTGTTAATGATATAGAAACCGATTTAGAAATAAGACCATTTATAAAATTATATGGAAAAAAGGTACATCAAAATAGGAATGTTGGATTTTTTTCAGATACATCTGTTGGATATAAGTATTCTAATAAAATGATGACATCAAAACCATTATCATTAAATCTTAAAACATTATTAGACACAATTAATACACTATTTTCATCAAACTATAATGGTATATTAGTAAATGAATATAGTAATGGCAATGATTATATTGGGGCACATAGTGATGATGAAATTAGAATAAATAGTGATATTGGAGTTGTATCATTATCATTTGGGACTAAACGTAAATTTAGAATAAGAGATAAAATAACAAAGAAAATAGTGAAAGACATTAGTATAGAACATGGTCAATTATTACAAATGACTGGTAAATTTCAAACAGAATTTACACACGAAATTCCAGTCGAAAAACGTGTTAAAGAAAAGCGTATATCATTTACATTTCGGTATCATATACAATGATATTACATGTATACATGTATACTAATTTATAAATATATTTAATTATAAGTATGCTATTGGAAAAAACATGGAATCATACATTGCTAAATTTAATATATTATAATTATTCCAATTACCCTTATTATAAGAATAATATTTAGCATTATTATTAATTTTATTTACTAAATAATAATAATTTAGTATTTGTTTAACTCTTATATTTTGAGTATCATAATGTTTTAATATTTTGACACCTTCTAACCCAATACATACATTAAACCACCCCCACATATCATTATTTAATATGTATCCATTGAATTTTGTTCTACGTATTTCTTTTAATGATACATTCAATAATGTTTCGTATAATAATTCCCATTTAGAATTAGGTATTACTTTTTTTAATTTAATCATTAATAATTTTATTTTTAAGCAATATGTTAAGTATTCTCCCAATATATAAGGACTATTTATAGTATGTGTTTTACATTCTATTATATCAAGAATCATTGTTTTGGCTATTTTTTTTAGTTTATCATTATTTGTATAAAGGATTAAATGACATATACATATAAACAAACTTATTTTATCATTAATAGCATAGTTTTCCCTGTTTTTGTATAACACTATTAATTTTGTAACACAATTATCTAGATATATATCTAATGTTTTTATAGTATTTATTGCTATTATAAAACTATAAATAAATTTAGTATTTTTAAGTACATTTAAATCATTATGATCCTTTATATAATTCAATAGCGTGTTTGATTTTGTTTTAATTGGCACTGTATTTGGATTATAATATGATTTATTTTTTATAAAATTTAGTAAATCATAATAATGTATTAAATTGTTCATCTTTAATAGTATAATTTATTATTATAAGTTAAAATACTAAATTATTTTTATTTAATTATATTAATGAGTAATCAATTGACTAATTTAGATTTTTTAGATAAAGAGGCCAAATTGTTTAAAATTTCAAAAGATTCTATAAAAGAAAATGGTGAAGTTATTGATAAAGCAATCCAACATAATACAAAAAAAGAATTTGAAGATGTTCAAAATGCAGTAAAAGTACTAAATGAAAAAATAGATAGAATAATGAAGACTGATTTTGTAAAAAATAAACAATCTAAAATTAAAGAATATCAAGAACAAATGACGAAATCAATAAAAGTAGCATCAGATACATTTTTCAAAGTTAAAGATATTATATTAACAAAAGATATTTCGGAAACTGAAAAGCAACAGTATATTAAAAAATTATACAATAAGATAATAGATAAATTCATGACAAAAGAGGAAAAGGCATTTTTTGAACAATTAATTTCAAATAATGGTATTATAATGATAAATGGACAAGGATTACAATCAAGAGTATGTTAGGAATTTAAATAACATGTCTATTTTCATAAATAAGTCGAACAACCGAATTTAATAATAGTAATCCAATAATAATAGTTATACCATATTTAATCATATCATTATTGATAGTTTTCATTAGTATATATACTAAAAATCCATATTGTATAATATACAAATACACCTGACGCTTTAATATATTCTTTTTACCAAATTTAGTATTAAACAAATTAATATTTAAGGATGATAAAAAATAATCAGCGCCAGGAGCATTACCATTTGTTCCTAATACATAATTTTCATTAATTATTTTTTTTTCAAAATAATTTATAATACACTCATTTTTTAGAAAAACCCATTGTATCAATAGTAATGAGCAAAAGAATATATACATATAATGAAAGGACGTTTTGAAATTTACGACATTAATTAATATAGGATACATATAAAAGTAGACAAATAACAATATATGTGCGATTCCCAATATTAAAAATAAATATCCATATTCTTTCTTTAATATATGTTTTTTAAATTCTGTTGCGTCATAATTATAAATTGACATATTAATATATTAATATATTTTTGTTTATAAGTATTATTATAAATAACGCCGTTTTATAGTTCTTCCGATAGCCATATTTTTTAAACTGTAAAAAAAACTCAAACATATTTTTCCATATGGTTTATAAAGCGATTTATTCTTAATTTTATATGGGAATTCCTTCAATTTTTTTTGAACAAAATTTAAACTAAATTTAAAAAATATGATTTCTATATTATCCATTTTATCCATATATTGTTTGTATAATTCAAGTAATATATCAAAATCATGGGTTGCTAATATATGAAATGTACCACTTTCAACCAATTTTTTAGCATTTCTTAAATAGTTGAATGTCACTTCATTCCAATTTTTAACATCACCATCTTTATACCACCCTTTAACTAGTCTTACTACACCACCTTCGTTTAACACAGTGGCAACACGTTCATCTATATCACTATGATATGTAGCAAGTGTTATAAATATATTTTTGTAGCCCAATCTTAATAATTTTAAATAGGTATTTAGTTCATCATATCGATCATCGCGTTTCATTGATGAAATTCCAACCATTATATCATAGTTATTCGCATATTCAACATACTTTTTTAAATCGTCAAAATTTAATATATCATTTTGTTTAAAAAAGTCTAATTTTATACTAATTTTATTTTGTAAATATCGATTATTATGATTATAATGCGTCTTTTTAATTTTATTTAAAATATCTACAAAATTATAAAATCGTTGTATCTCAGCCTTGTAATATTTTTTATTATAATATGGTAACGGACCAATAGTATAATTAAAATTAGGATGATTTTTAATATCTTGAGTTATTAAATTGTAACTAATGTCAGTATTGTAACATTGATATGATGCTAAAAGAATTATAACAACTAATATAGCAAATATTAATATTATTTTTACATTATTTACCTTCATACTAATTTAGAATATTTTAATTAAGGATTAAGCAATATTTTATAGTTTTCCTTTTTAGATTTCAACATAAAAATACTATATCCAATAATGATACCAATAATTATAAAACATATACTCAATTTATAATTACAATATTTACCACACAAAGTATCCATATATATAATAAAACATTTTAATAAATCTCGAAAACTTCGTTATGGATATCAACATCATTTGATTGTAACCTATTAGATACAAATTGAATCATAGAATCAATAGTATGTGACAATCTATATTGATCCATTGCTTTTTTATATTCAATTGATTTATGTGTATTTAAATCACATCTACACATTGGGCATGTTTCATTATTTTTTAACCATTCAGTTAATGCTGATTTTGAAAATGTATGATTACAGTGTAATTCTACAATACTATCTCCAATTTTAAACTGTTCTAGTGTTATTGGACATTTATCGTAATTATTTATATTATTTTCATGTATTGTTATAATTTTTAATTCTGACATTATATCGTTTGCTATGATTTCACTATTAATCGAATTTTCACTTAAGATATTATTTTGATTATTTTGATTATTTTGATTGATAATATTTGAATAAAAAAAAGTATATGGGTCTTGGTTATTCATTTTATAATACATTAGTATATTTCTTTAATTAAATTTTTATACAATGTTATTCATCCCAATTTAAATATGTTGGTATTACACTATTTATTAACAATTTCAAACATAAATATAGTATGATTGATCCAACTATAATAGGTATTAAAATATAACCAATTATGAGTTTTGAATTATTAGATGTAAGTGGTTTAACCATATAATTATCTTGTAGTGTATAACCATTTTTCCGATAAAAATTACGCACCCCTACACCAGATATAATCGCAATTTTATCCAATTTATGTTCAATCGTTTTATTTTCAGCTAATTTTAAGAGGTGTGTTCCAATTCCTTTATGTTGTGTATTTGATGATTGTTTAATATAAGTTGGATTCATTTGCCCATATACATGGAGTTCTCTTACAATAGAAGCATTGTATAAGGCTGGAAGAGTTTGTGGTTCTGTTTTCTTGATACATAATCGTATAAATCCAATCAATGTTCCCTTACTATAAGTTCCTTTACTACTTGGAATATTTGCCGATATAAAGTAATGTATAGCATTTTTGCTTTCATATGTTTCACATTCGTAGTAAATTGTATTTTTATTCACGGTACCACCTTTTATTTCTCTACATTTTATACATTTACAATAAAGATTATCATTAGCCATCAATTTTTGGACAACTTGTCTCATATGTGGTACATTTGCTCCTCCAATTATATTATCGATTGGTATATCTCTAAATATTCGACTAATTCTAATATATTTTGGAATAATAGATTTTGCATGTATCAAGACATCCATTAATTCATCATTACTATATGGTATATATTTTCCATCATTGAACCATTTTTCGATAACAGTATAGACTTCCATAGTATCTTTTTGTGATGTTGTGGTAACGGATGTTGGATATATTTTCCATTCATCGGCTTGAAGATTAGGGTTAGATACAAGTTCGCTAAAGGTATGTTTATCAATATTTGGATTAGAACCTGGTAAATTTGGCATAATGTGTATTAGTATTTTGAATCCATAATTCATTAGCATTTCCAATGCATTAATAGTGTCTTTAGTATAACACCCGCGGTTTATTTTTTTTAGTAGTTTATCATCTATTGTTTGGATGCCCAATTGAACACGTGTTACGCCATATTCTATAAATTTGGTTATTTCAGTTGTATTAATATAATCTGGACGTGTTTCAATAGTAAGACCAACAATTTTAACCAAGGCATTTTCGTTTATTGTTTTTTCTCTTTGTAAACTAAATCGTTCGTCTCTTCGATCAAACCAAGTATTGGCAGCATAATATAAATTTCTCATAAATTCGCGTTTATAATCGTCATCGTAATTAGACCATGTGCCACCCAAAACAATAACTTCTAATTTGTCTATTTCATGACCATTACAACTATAGGCAGATAGTCTGTTGTATACTTGTTTGACGGTATCAAAATTATGTTGTGCTGCTCTTCGTACAGCTGGTTCTTCTTTGATGTAACTTCGTGGCATATCTTTTTGATCTGGACAATAATAACAATTTTCGGCACAACTAAATTTTCCAGGACTTGTCATAACGGCGACTTCTAATATACCTGATGTAGATCGACATGTTTTGGTTTTAAGGATTGATACAATAGAATTATACTTTTGAGGGGTTATTAGATTAATGGACACGTATTTTTTGAGCATGTAAATAATAATAGAATGTTTTGGATTTATGTTGTATTTTAATTTTGTTTTTTTAAGATTGTTAAACAATTTATCTTTGTCTAAACTATGATTGTCAGAAAATTCTAATATATCCATCATAAACCTTGTTATATTTGGATATTGGGTATCTAAATCCTTATAATAATCATTTAAATAAAGATGTGTATCACCATAAATAGTCTTCAAGTTTATGTCTTCTATATCACCCATTCTTATTCTGAATGTAATATAAAAAAGATAATCAATTTTGAATAAATCATTTATCTATTTTTTTGATGATTTCAAATTAATATCTTTAATAACTAATTTAAATACAATATTATAATACATTACAATGACATCAAATACACTAAAAGCATTAGAATATGGTGTTGAACTTATTGGAATCCCATATGGATATTGGAAAGGTGGTGAAAATCAAAAAATGTCACCGATGTTTGCGCAAAATGGAGGTATTCTAAACAAAAAAGAAATTGTAAGCCTTAATTGTGCTGGTCTGTGTAATGTCATATTACGAAGTATAGGTAAAGAACTACCAATATCTTTAACACATAATAATATGGGTGGTACAGAAGCATACTTTGAATATTATGCTGATAAATCTAAAGATTTTTCAATATGTGAAATATATCCTAAAGGAACACTTCTTATAAGAAAATTTAGAGATGTCGATGATCAAGGGCATGTGGCGATACTGTTGGAAGATAAAGGTAAAATATCAAAGGTTCTTCAATCTCACATAGATGGGGAATTTCATAAAAGTGTTTTACCAGGAGTAAATGCGATATACACTCTTGAAGAAAGTCATAATTCTTTTACTGATGAAAATAGTAATGGATGTTATTATGAAAAAATAGTATTACCAGAAGATTGGTTAGATTAACATTACATTTATTAAAACTAAATTTTATTTAATTCATCTATTTTAATCATAATATCAAATATACGTTCTATTTCAGATACAGGTTTTCCAAATGGCCTATATTGAAATCTAGTTTTGCTTTTTCCAAATGTATCATTCCACTTTAGTTTATCATTAATATTAATATCATTATTAGTGACATTTGTTTTATCAAAAGCTGTTGTTAGTAATCCTATTTCGGAACGCCCATGATTATGATTATCCATAATAAGTTGTTTACCATCAGTTCCAAACACATACCACTTTTCTTTAATTCCATTTGGATGGTGTCTGCCTTTTACTTCTTTGACTATTATATTTTTTTCTTTGGCCAATCCGAGAATCATAATTTTAGCAAGTGTTGGGTCTGTTGGTATTTACATTTTTTTTTTAAGTATAATAATTTAATTATTAATCAATTTTAATAAATGAGATAAAGATACTAGTATATTAGTATCCAATTATGTTGTTGATGTGTTTGTGTTTGCTAACACAAATAATTAGTGGCTATTGTGAAGATTATGATGCATTAGTGCCTGGATATAGTGATGATGACGATTTGTTTGGTATGGTAAATATATATGTGTATAATAGTAATAATGATTGTTCAATTGATAATCGAATGATAGAAAAATTGTATAACTTCAATATTAAATGCGATTGTTTAAAGAAAGACGAATGTTATGATAAGTTGTCAACTAATAGTGAGTTTAACAATACTTATATTGATTACAATAATACTAAATTATACATTCATGACTTTAATTATTCAGGACATTGTTATAAATATGAAACGGTCTATATTAGAGGTATATTATCAATAGATCATTATTGTGTTCCTAAAATAATTGGTCTTATTGTATTGGGTATAGTAATCATATTTGCTATTTTTATTATCTTAAATATAGTGTATGATTTGAAAAAAAGGAAACATAAACTACCAAAATATAAACCAACACATTATAATACAATTTAATTAGTATATAAAGATTTTTAATCTATAGTTTTATTATGAGCAATGTCTTTTACAATGCTAATAATTTAGTAATTAATAATGGATTTGTTAAAAATCCAAATCGATATTATTTAGAAGAATGGTTTAAACTAGTACCAGCTGCTAGTGGAAATATAGCGTTTAATAAAAATATAGATTTTGAATTATCAGGTACTGGAACCCCAACATCTACATTTAATACATTAGCGCCTGGTATAAATGTATTAACTAGTAATACCATTAATGATAATAGTATAATTGAACCACACACAAATGGCTCACACATATCTTGGAATAGAGATATATGGAAAACTGGGTCTGAACTTGAATGGGAATGTTCTGTAAGTATTCCAAATAAAACATCTATTAAATTTTGGGCAGGACTTAAATTAACTTCGACAAATGTAATAGAAACTGATAGTGACTCATTATTTTTTAAATTTCAAAGAGATAGTACAAATTCAGAAGTGTTTAAAGACTTTACTAAATTACATTTTATATATAGCGATGGTTCAAATCCAAAAAAACAATATGTTTCAGAATTGCCAATCACAATAGATGTAGATACAATATATAATTTACGAATTACGATTGATAGACAACAATTAGCTCGTATATTTGTAAATGGTATTCAATATAATATAACTCATGATGTTGGAAGTTCTCCATATGGTTCTACAGTAACCGAAGGGGAAATACCATCTACAGCATTTTTAGATGAGGCTATATTGAAACCATATATAGGGGTTCAAACAGAAACTGCTGCTAGCAAAACACTAAATGTATATTATCAAAAAATGAGTAGGAGTTTAACATAAATATTTCAAATAAATAAAATTGAATTTACATTTGATTGTATTAATTGAATACAATGATTATTTATGTTGAAGGAAACATTGGTTCTGGTAAAACTACCTTTATCAATTTGTTACAAGACTATTTGTCAAAATTTGATACTATAAATAAAAATGCTAAACTGGTATTGGAACCAGTTGATGAATGGCTAAAAACAGAGGATAGTGATGGTGAAAATATTTTACAAAAATTTTATGGAGATCAAGAAAAATGGAGTTTTGCATTTCAAATGAATAGTTTTATTAGTCGTGTTAAAAAAATTCAAGATGAATTTCATAATGGCGATGATAAACCGCTTTACAATGATGTACCAAAAGAATCCCAATTGATAACAAATTATAATGTTATGGAAAAACTGGTTTTTGTGGAGCGTTCTATTTATACAGATTATCATTGTTTTGCTAAACTATGTTATGAAAATGGAAAAATGACAAAACTAGAATACGATATATATTGTAAATGGAATGATTGGCTATCGGAGCAATTCAATGTAAAACCAGATGCGTATATTTATTTGCGATGTGATCCAACTATAAATGATGAACGAATTAAAGAACGTTCTAGAATGGGAGAAGATAGTATTCCACTTGACTATTTGAAGGCTCTTCATGAAAAACATGACGAATGGCTTAATTTTGAAAAAGAGCATGTTCCAGTATATGTTGTTGATTCTACTAAAAATTTTAAGAAAAAAGAAGTTATGGATACTATTTTTGAGGGGATCTTTGAGTTTGTTAAGACACTTTAAATTAACTAGTATAGTTTCAATTAAATTAATATATTTTCCATTAAATATTATACTAGCCAAATACATTATTATCATTATTGTGAACACTTCTTAGTCTTGAAAATATACTTGTATCTATAGAACCTTTTGTTTTTTTTAATTTGTATTGTAATGGATCATTGTCATGATCTAATCCATTTTCACATGATTCAACTAATTCTGCCATTAATTCACCTACTACAGGTGACGTTTTGAACTGGTTTCCACTTGTACCAATAGCCATATAATATCCTGATATAGCACTTTTATCGTAAATAGGCGTCCAGTCATCTGATACATCATATGTGGATACAATATATTGTTGATTTTTAGAGTTTGGAATTTCCAGATTTGGAATTCTTAATGCAGCACGGCACATTTGGTTAAACCATTGTTCAGATGTATTTAAATCCATAGTATCTAAATTATCTTCCCATACTTTTTCATCACATTCTGGCTCTGTTGAACCAATCAATAATTTATTACCAACTTCTGGTCTAAAATAAAGCCCAACATCCAAATCTATAACAATCATACCTTGACTATCAATATTGTATTTTTGTTTGTTAAATTGCGTATATGATACTTCTTTTCTTAATGGACGACAATGAATAGTGCTATCATTTTCAATATAATTATCATAAAAGGCCATTTTATTTATGTGTGTTGAATATGGACCACCACAATTTATAACAATTGGACAATCAATCGTTTCATTATGTTCTGTAACTAATCCTCTAACAGTATTGTTGTAATCTACATTGATTTTGTTTATTTTAGTATCAAAATTGAATAGTGTACCACTATCTTTGGAAGCATGATATACATTTAATGCTGCTAATAATGGGTCGCCAACATATCCTGTTTTTGGAAAGTATACCGAACCATCAATATAATTTTTATGGTCTGTATCCCCAAACATAGGGTCATCTATATTAGTTGGATAATAAGTATTGTATATGTCCATGCCCATTTTTGATACAATTTCGTCAGTTTCATTGAATGTCATATCACTCAATGGTATTCCTACTTGTTTCATTAATTTACAAGAATTTTCTAGAAAATCTCTAGAATTATCGCTTTTAAGAAACAGGGCTCCACACTTATTAAGTTTAGCATAGCCATTAACATCCTTAAATTTAAGATGATCCTCCCATTGATCCCAATAATGATATCCTTCCCATGAAAATTTAACACTATCTAGTAATGAATAATACATTCGGCATATACCACTTGAATAAGATGTTGTACCATATCCTGGTGCCGGATTTGAATCATATACATTGACATTGTATCCTTTTCTAGCTAAACTTAATGATATTGAATTTCCAATGATACCAGATCCAATAATACATACATCTGGTTTTCTAGTAAGTCTTAAATAAGCCATAATTATTTAATATAAAAAGAATATTTTATTTAATCAAATTTAACATATTCAATATTTAATACTTAATGTACAGATTGTAAAAATATATTTCTTTCATTTGGTGTAAGTAATCCCCATAGTATATTTAATTCGGTATATTCATTGCCCTTCATAATTTTAAGAAAAAACAATATAATATCTTTTTTATTTTTAGTTTTATTTTTGAATAATCGTCTAAATGTATTGTAAAATTTAGGAACACAACCATCAATTATAGCATTAGATTCATTCAAATATCCATATATATCATTGGTTATTGAACGTATAACTACAGTGATAATATTATTATTTTTTTTTTTAAAAAGTGATAATGCTTTTTTTTTGGAAGTTTTAAAATCTATTATATCTTTCATTACTTCTATTTTATTTTTAATTGTTGTATTTAGTTGTCTTATCCATTGTTCATTATTCATATTGATTTTGATTTAGTATTCTTAAATGAAAAATTATTAAATAAAAAATTATTAAATAAAAAAATAATAGTTTTAATGTTTAATATTTTTTAGGTGGAGTATTCATATATTCTGTTGCAATTGTTTTACCAGTTTTATGTAATACATGGTCTTTGACAAATGGGAACATATTCATTAATAATATTGAAAATTCATGTCCCCAATAACCATAGCAATGTCCTTTAACATTTCCAATGTTTTTCATTACATTTTTAACAAATGTTTCAACATTGACACAAAAAATAGTATTATTTAAATATGTTGTATTTTCGGTTAACACTGCTCCAGGCATAACATTCAAGAAATCTATTTTATGGCTATATTTTTCGTATTCTTTGATTAATGAATTTGTTTGATAAAATCCAAATGCGTTTGCTGCTTCATATACCGATAAATATGGAACAGTAACTTCATTATTTAATATTTCACCAAAACCATATGTAGGCATAATACATTGGGCGGTTATATTGATGATAGCATTATGTTCTTTTCGTTTAATAAAATGTGGAATTACTAATCGGGCTAATCTAGATTGAACAATAGTGCCTACAACAATTGTATCATTAATTAGTTGTTCATCCATATGATGGTATGGATACCATGCTGACCGATATCCAACATTATTAACTAATATAGATATATTACCATTAATACGGTTTAATGTAGATTCAATAGAATCGAAAAAGGTATGTTCATATGCTTTTCTAAAATCTTTTTCTATAAACTCTATGTTTATAGTTGGGTACAATGTTTTTAATTCATGGATAACTTTATGGGTTCTTTTAGATCCAATTAAGAAAAGATTGAACCCCCTTTTAGCAAATTGTTTGGCAAAATGATATCCTTGACCACTGGAAGGTCCTGTAATCATAACATAACTATTTGGTCCATATCGTGAAAGTAAATCCTTTTCATTCATTATTGCGTGACGATAAATAAATCGTAAAATATAATATACTAATAATAGTATTTGGTATAATACTAATATAGAAATCAACAATTTAATCATATAAATAAATAACTATAAAATATTTTATAGTTTTTTTATAATTAGTTAGAAATTAATGTATCTGTAAAATTGATATTTGTATTTACACATTGTAAGTATAAACAAAATGTTTAATTTGTCTGATTTTGATAAAAGTGATGATGGTAAAATGTATTTAGTTCCAATAGAAATTATAGAGTCATTAAAAAAGAAATTTCCAAAACCTAAAGAAACAATATCATTAACATTTGGTGATTGTGGAGAAAATCATGTTGGAATGGAAAAGATTGGTTCATTAGTTAAAGAAGGAAATGGATTTAATTTAACCGATTTTGAAAAATATAAATCTATATTTGAAAAGTTAGGGTGTGACACTACTATTTATAATTTGAATGAACAATTAACGGATTTTAATGGAAAAAATCATCCATCTGAAATAGCCTATATTATGGTTGTTAAAAATGGATTGGAAAAATTGTTACATATTAATAATTTTACGATTGAGGATTTATATAAAGATATGGATAGTTTCGAATGGGATCATAAATATTTTGATACACGAAGAAAAAAAGTGTTAAATAAACATGCTCGTGCGAATGTATGTTTTGGAAATAGTAGTGTAGAACCTAATTATGAGGAGAGAGAAGGGCGGATAGTAGGGTATGATA
>JGI24005J15628_10001264_pt1 | contig 13579 bp, 11 predicted proteins | sample LinPmetageLP40_FD_15628 | JGI IMG/M metagenome (IMG submission 15628)
TTATTCCAACTATTAAACATGCCTCAAGGCACTCTCTGAAAGTAATGATGAACTCATTCATATTTGAGTAATTTTTTACAAGTAAAGTTAATTAACATTTTGACGTATTCTAAATGATAAATGAGAATAATTCTCATTACAACCTTTAAGCAAATTTATATTCTTAATGACTTTAAATATACTTATTGGTTTAAAAAAAAACTTATTTAGTAATATTAACATGGAGCAAATGCTTAGTATATTTTAAGAAAACACTGTTAAAATCAGTGTAAATTTAATCTCCTTTTGATTTACAATTATAATATTTAAATGCAAAAAAAAATAATATCTTCTCTAGTTGGCAATAAAATATATTCAAATTTCAGAGCAAATAATCTTCTAAAAGTTATTCAAGCANAATACCCCTCAGTCGTTGGTCTGTTATCTTCATATCTTCATATTTTTGAAAGTAAAGTAACATTAAATAGTATTGAATTAAACAATCTTAAGCAGATTTTAAATTATGGTGAGAAGGTTGATATTCCAAAAAAGTTTAATAATGTATTATTTATCGGACCCCGTATAGGTACAATTTCTCCGTGGAGCTCACGAGCTAAAGATATTGCTGTTCACTGTGGAGTAAACATAACTAAGATTGAACGGTTATCCAAGATTTTTTTTCAAACTAATAAAGTCATTTCTAAAAAGGAAATGATCTCGATTGGAAGAATTATTTCTGACCAAATGACAGAATCTATTTTTTTAGATGAAAAATCTTCATTTCAGTTATTTTCTAGTCCGAAACAAAAAAAAATAGAGTACATCGATTTCTTAAGTAATGGAAAAAATGCAATAGAAGACTATAGTAGCGAAAATGGACTTGCACTTTCTGGNGAAGAAATATTATACCTTTCAGATTATTACACTAACCTAAACTCCAACCCAACTGATGCTGAGTTAATGATGTTTTCTCAAGCAAACTCTGAACACTGTAGGCATAAAATTTTTAATGCGTCATGGACTATTGAGGGCGAAACCCAAGAAAATTCATTATTTGGAATGATTAGAAATACTCACAAAGCATCTCCTCAAAAAACAATTGTAGCTTATTCTGATAATTCGTCGGTAATAGAAGGTTCTAAAATTAATCGATTTTATCCAAATAAAAGTGGATTGTTTCAGGAGAGTTTAAAATTAACTCATTACCTTATGAAAGTAGAAACACATAATCATCCAACAGCAATTTCACCTTTTGCAGGAGCTGCAACTGGAGCTGGAGGAGAAATTAGAGATGAAGGTGCAACCGGCAGAGGATCAAAGCCAAAAGCAGGTTTATCGGGTTTCTCAGTATCTAATTTAAATATTCCAAATTTTAAGCAGCCTTGGGAAAAAAATAATATTGGTTTTCCTGAAAGAATTGCCTCATCTTTAAGCGTTATGATAGAGGGACCTATTGGCGCAGCTTCTTATAATAATGAATTTGGGCGACCAAATATTTTAGGTTATTTTCGTTCACTAGAAACGCAATATAATGGTAAAAATATTGGTTATCATAAACCTATAATGCTTGCTGGTGGAATTGGAAGCATAAGTGATGGTCATACAAAAAGAAATCTATTTCGGATGGTAATCTTCTTATTCAGCTTGGTGGTCCAGCCATGCTTATAGGTTTAGGTGGAGGTGCCGCCTCAAGTATGGATACTGGATCGAATCAAGAAAGTCTTGACTTTGCATCTGTACAAAGAGGCAACCCTGAATTACAAAGAAGGGCCCAAGAAGTTATTGATACATGCTGGCAAATGGAGTCAGAAAACCCTATTTTAAGTATTCATGATGTAGGTGCTGGTGGTCTATCCAATGCTTTTCCTGAACTAATTCACGACGGAGGTGCTGGTGCCGTAATGGATATTCGTAAAATTCACAATGAGGAATTAGCGATGTCTCCAAAAGAAATTTGGTCAAATGAGGCACAAGAAAGATATGTGCTAGCTATTGAAAAATCAAATCTTGAAATGTTCTCAACTATCTGTGCTAGAGAAAGATGCCCTTTTGCAATAATAGGAGAGGCAAAAAATCAAAAAAATCTCATAGTTAAAGATAGTCTTCTTAATGAAGATGTAGTTAATATGAATCTTGATGTATTACTTGGGAATCCTCCAAAACTTAAAAAAAACGTAGTAAAACCGACCTTAAAACAAAATATTGAATATAAAATTGATGAAAGCAATCTTCTCGAATCCATTTCGAAAGTACTTCATTTTCCAAGTGTTGGGAGTAAAAATTTCCTTATAACTATTGCGGATCGTTCTGTAACAGGTTTAATTGCCAGAGATCAAATGGTAGGTCCATGGCAAGTTCCAGTATCCGATGTTGGGGTAACAAAAAGTACATTTAATTCTTTCACTGGAGAGGCAATGTCGATTGGGGAAAAAGCACCTATTGCTATTACTAATGCCGCCGCATCTGCAAGAATGGCAGTGTCTGAAGCAATTACAAATATTGCAGCCAGTGCGATTAAAAATATAAATTTAATTAAACTATCAGCTAATTGGATGGCGGCTTCAGGAAGTAATGATCGTGATTATGAGTTATTTGAAGCTGTTAAAGCAGTTGGTATGGAGTTATGTCCTAAATTAGGGATAAGTATTCCTGTAGGTAAAGATTCTATGTCCATGCAAACTTCATGGAATGACAAAGTTTTAAAAACAGTTACATCACCACTTTCACTTATAGTTTCAGCTTTTAGTGAATGTTATGATGTCAACAAAACACTTACTCCCCAGCTTAATCTAAAAGAAGCAAGTTCATTAATTTTGATCGATCTTGGGAATAATCAAAATAGGATGGGTGGGTCATGCTTTAACAGTGTAAATAACATCATTGGAGGTATTGTGCCTGACTTAGATGACCCAAGTTTAATAAAAAATTTCTTTGATGGCATTCAATATTTAAACAAAAAAAATAAAATTCTTGCATATCATGACCGCTCCGATGGCGGTGTCATTACTACAATACTTGAGATGGCTTTTGCAGGCCACTGTGGCATCGATTTAAATTTAGAAGCAGAAGAGGAAAGTTTTAAATTTTTGTTTAATGAAGAGCTGGGTGCGGTTATACAAATCTTAAATGATGATGTAATTGAGATTTTAAATTATTTTAATGATGAATTAAACCTTACAGCTCAAGTCATTGGAGCGCCTAACAAAGATCAATCAATTAAAATTTTTAATAAGTCAAATTTAATTGCGGAAAGCTCGAGAGGGGAATTACAACAGGATTGGGCAGAAACAAGCTATAAAATACAATCTATTCGTGATAACCCCAAAACCGCTAAGGAAGAGTTTGATTTAATTCTTGATGATCACTACGAGGGAATACAACCAAAAATTAATTTTGATATTCCAAAATCGGTAAATATAAAAAAAATAAAACCAAAGATAGCTATCTTAAGAGAACAAGGTATTAATGGACAAAGTGAAATGGCTGCTGCTTTTAATTATGCTGGCTTTAATACTTTTGACGTCCATATGTCAGAATTGAATAATGGAAATAAAAGCTTAAGTGATTTTCAAGGATTAGCAGCATGTGGAGGTTTTTCATATGGGGATGTTTTAGGGGCTGGGAGAGGTTGGGCAAACTCCATACTTTTTAATGAGAAAGTCCGTGAGACATTTCAACAGTTTTTTGAAAGAGACAATACAATTGCTTTAGGTGTATGTAATGGTTGTCAACTGATGAGCCATATTAAAGAAATTATTCCAGGCGCGAACTTGTGGCCAACATTTATAAAAAATGAATCTGAGCAATTTGAAGCAAGGTTTTTGTCTGTTGAAGTTAAAAAAAATAACTCACTATTTTTTGATGGAATGGTTGATAGTATTATTCCAGTAGTTGTATCACATGGAGAAGGAAGGGCTAGTTTTTATGATGATAATAATTTAATTGAAATGTTAAAAAATGAACAAATTACCTTAAAATTTGATGACAAAAATGGAACTTTATCATATCCAGATAATCCAAATGGTAGTCCTTATGGCATTACTGGCATGTGTAATAAGAGCGGTAGATTTACTATAATGATGCCACACCCTGAAAGAAATTTTAGAAGTGATCAAAATTCATGGCATCCAAAAAATTGGGAAGAATTTGGTCCTTGGTATAGAATGTTTGCCAATGCTAATAAATATTTTAATTAAATAGACAGGAATTAATTATGAAATCAATAAAATCTTTAGTCGCTTTACTTGCATTACTTTTCTCTTCATTAACATATGCTTTAAATGACGACCAAGAAATGGAATTTACTGGGGCAGTCAATGTTGGTGATATTAAAACCGTTAAAATGTATGTAGAAACAATGAATGTAAATCTTGAAGATTCCTATTTTGCTTGGACCCCTTTATTAATGGCGGCAGCAAAAAATCAAGAAGAAGTCCTAGAGTATCTTGTAAAAAAAGGTGCTGATGTTAATTATGTTCATCCGGTAACACGCTGGAATGCACTTATACACGCTGCTTTTAACAACAACCAAAAAATGGTGTTATTTCTATCAGAAAATGGAATTGATATGCAAAAGAAACTTAAGGGTGATGTTTCACTTGTATTTGCAATGAGAGACCAAGGCAATGAAGAGATGGCTGAATATTTATTATCACTTGGAGTTAAAGATGACGGATGTAACCCAATAGAAGACGTATGTTTCTAAAATAAGTTTTTTTAATGCAATAGCGTAGTTAACTACGCTATTTTTTTGTCTACAAGCCAATAAGGTTCTGATATTATGTAACTTTTCCTAATCTTTGACTAATGAATCTACACGAATATCAATCAAAAAAGTTACTAAAATCGTATCGCATAGATATTCCTAATGGTCATCTTGTAAACTCAGAAATACCGAACTCTATAAAGTTACTTTTAGAAAAAAATAAAACATTTGTTTTTAAGTCACAAATACATGCTGGAGGAAGAGGAAAATCAGGAGGGATTGAGTTAATCAATAACCTTAGAGATGCTGAAAGTTTTATATCAAACCAACTTGGCTCAAGACTCGTAACTTACCAAAATTTACCTCACGGGCAACCCGTCAACAAAATACTAATAGAAGAAAAAATATCAATTCAAAAAGAGCTATATTTTTCTATTCTTATTGATAGGCAATCTGAGTCGATCATCATTCTTTGCTCAACTCAAGGAGGGACAGAGATTGAGGAAACAGCAAAAAAAAATGAGAGTTTAATCTTTAAACAATATATAAGTATTGGTGAAATTCCAACAGACAAGCAGATTGGTAGCTTATCAAAAAAATTGATGATTCCTACTCAAGCTAATCATGCATTTAAAAACTTTGTAGTGAATATTTTTAAACTTTTCTTAGAAACAGACTTATCTCTTATTGAAATCAACCCACTTATAGTAACTAAAGAACATAAGGTCTTAGCTCTAGATTGTAAAATTTCTCTAGATGATAATGCTCTTTTTAAACATGAAAATCTCAGGAACAGCTTTGATTGGTCTCAAGTAGACGAAAAAGAAGCAGAAGCTCATAGGGCTGGATTAAATTATATCGCTTTAGAAGGCTCTATTGGTTGCATGGTAAATGGAGCCGGACTTGCCATGGCAACGATGGATTTGATTAAACATTCAGGAGGACTTCCTGCAAATTTTCTTGATGTTGGTGGCGGTGCATCTTCTGAAACTGTAAGTAAAGCTTTTAAAATACTTTTATCTGATAAAAATGTCCGCGTAGTTTTAGTAAATATATTTGGTGGCATTATGAGATGTGATGTTATAGCCGAGGGTATTGTTTCTGCTGTTAAAGATGTAGGTATTAAAATTCCGATTGTTGTCCGGCTTGAAGGAACTAATGTTGAAATAGGGAAAAAAATCTTAGGTGAAAGTAAACTTAATATTACCTCTGCAAATAGCTTAGGTGATGCAGCTAAACAAGCAGTAATTTTTTCAAAGGCCTAATTTGTCAATCTTAATAAATAAAAATACGCGAGTTATTTGCCAAGGCTTTACAGGTCGGCAAGGAACCTTTCATAGTGAGCAAGCAATCCAATATGGTACAAATCTCGTTGGAGGCGTAACGCCAGGAAAAGGGGGTCTAATTCATCTAGGCCTCCCAGTTTTCAACGAAGTAAAAGAGGCAAAAAAAGAAACAAATGCGGATGCAACAGTTATATATGTACCTCCCAAATTTGCTGCAAACTCTATCATAGAGGCGAGTAATGCTGGAATAAAAATAATTGTTTGTATCACTGAAGGGATTCCTATACTAGAAATGTTGGAAGTAAAAAAAATAATTAAAGAAAATAAATCTATATTAATTGGTCCTAATTGCCCTGGAATCATTACACCAGATGAATGTAAAATTGGAATTATGCCTGCGAATATTCATAAACGAGGGAAAATTGGCATTATTTCTAAATCAGGAACACTTACCTATGAAGCCGTTCATCAAACAACATCGATTGGGTATGGACAATCGACATGTGTTGGAATTGGAGGGGATCCAATCAAAGGTATTAACTTTATAGAATGTCTATCAATGTTTGAAGAAGACTCTGAAACAGAAGGAATTATTCTTGTTGGAGAGATTGGTGGTACTGACGAGGAGTTAGCCGCAGAGTACATTAAAAGTAGAATTAAAAAACCTGTCGTTGCGCATATAGCAGGTGTCACTGCTCCAGCTGGCAAAAGAATGGGGCATGCGGGTGCAATTATTTCTGGTAATTCTGGAACTGCAATAAGTAAAATAAATGCTTTAGAGAAGGCTGGAGTTTTAATTGCACATTCACCAGCTGAAATGGGGGAAACAATGAAGACTGCAATAGGCAAATACTAATGAAACTTTTCATAAATATTTTATTATATATTTGTATTTTATTTTCTTATTCAATAAGATCAGAGGATGTTGCATATCTCTTAACTGCTTCATCGAAAGGAGATTTAGAGACTGTTAAAGCAATTATTGAAAGTGGTGGCAACCCTAATACGGAAGATGGAAATAAAGTTACAGCTCTTATGTATGCATCAAGGAAAAATCAACTAGAAGTGGCAAGATACCTCATAAATAAAGGAGCTAAAGTAAATAAACAAGAAATAGATGGTTGGACTGCACTTATGTATGCATCCAAAAATAACTATAGCGATCTGGTTAAACTTCTAATCGATAATGATGCTGATTTAAAAATAACTGATTCAGATGGCTGGACTGCCTATGGACTAGCAGCAACCTCAGGAAATTATCAAACACTTGACTTGCTTATTAAGAAAGGAGTTAACCCAAATACAAGAAACTCATCTTCTACAACAGTTCTTATGCTAGCGTGTAAAAGTGGAAATGTACCAACTATTCAAATTTTAATAAAGAATGGAGCCCTTCTTAACCTTAAAGATAAATTTGGTAAATCAGCATTAGTATATTGTGTAAATAAAGATCAGATTGAAGCTACTAAATTTTTATTAATTCATCAACCAGAAGTTGACTCTCTTGATAAGTTTAAATGGACTCCATTAATGTGGGCAGTAAAAAAAGATTATTTTGAAATTATTAAACTACTTGTGCAGTATAAGGCAAACATTAACCATAAAGATGATGAAGGGACGCCTATTATCCAATATGCAGTTGAGAATGAATCTGTTGAAGTAGTTAAATTTTTGATTGATAAAGGGGTGGATATAAATGTAACTGATCAATATGGGCTATCACCCTTAGTATATGCATTGAAAACAAAAAATAAAGCAATGGTAGATTTAATTAGATCGGCAGGTGGTGAATACTAAATCATGAAAATTAGCCTCGCTGAAATAAATTCAAAAGTTGGTGATTTAAAATATAACGCCAATCTCATAAAAAAACATGCTGATATAGCGAATAGAAATGGGGCTGATATTTTAGTTACGCCAGAGTTAAGTCTTTGTGGTTACCCACCAGAAGACCTTCTGCTTGAAACAGAATTTATTGATAGATGTCATTATTATTTAATTGAGATAGCTGAAAAATTTCCAAAAATTAAAATTATTGTTGGGCATCCAAGACGAAAAAACAAATTACTCTACAACTCAATTTCATTATTATATCAAGGTAAAATAAATACAGTATATGATAAACAAGAACTTCCAAACTATGGTGTATTTGACGAGAAGAGATATTTCTCACCCGGCAAAAAACCAGGAATTTTTAAGCATAAAGGAAAGATATTTGGACTCCTTGTTTGTGAAGATATTTGGGAGGTGGGACCTCTTGAAGAATTAAACGAATTAAATGTTGAATATGTAATATGTGTAAATGCCTCCCCATATGAATTCAATAAAACTAAAAATAAATTTAATATAATTCAAAAGAGACTCAATAAACTTAACGATCTTAACTTGATTTATCTAAACTGTGTTGGAGGACAGGATGAGTTATTATTTGATGGTAACTCCTTCATAACAAAACCAAAAAAATATGACGTAAATAATCTATCTTTTTTTTCTGGTCAGTTTATTAGTCAAAATATTATTGCAGATTTTTCTAAAAAAGATCATATCAAAATAACTAGAAAATGTGAAAAATTTCCATTTCATAGGAAAATTTTAGAAGATCCGATTGATCAAAGGAACTCATTGAATAAGGAAAGATATCTTATATACAATCTCCTTAATGGCCTATTACTTGCAATGAAAGACTATGTAGAAAAAAACTCTATAAAAAAATTATTTCTTGGACTGTCTGGTGGAATAGACTCAGCTGTGGTTCTATTTATTGCATCTAAAATTGTTAGCAAAGAAAATTTGACTGCAATCATGATGCCAAGTAAATTTACATCGAAAGCTAGCAAAGACGATGCAAAGAAACTTACATCAAATTTAGGGGTAAAGTATAAGATTATACCCATTCAAAACCATATTAAGGTTTTTGAAGCAACATTTAAAAATGACTTTAAAGGATTAGATAAGGGTATTGCAGAACAAAATATTCAAGCGAGAATAAGAGGGATGATACTAATGGCGTATGCAAATAAATTTAATGGAATGGTCCTAGCTACTGGAAATAAAAGTGAGATGGCTGTTGGATACTCGACGATTTATGGGGATATGGTGGGTGGCTTTTCAATCTTGAAGGATGTCCCCAAAACAATGGTGTATAAGATTGCAAATGAAATAAATTATAAAGAGATTATTATTCCCCAAAGAATAATAGATAGAGAGCCTTCTGCAGAGCTTACAGAAAATCAAATAGATAAGGACTCACTTCCTTCATACGAAATTTTAGATAAAATAATTGATCTTCACATTGAAAAAAACTATAGTCAGAAGGAGTTGATTAAATTCGGTTTCTCTAGAAAATTAGTACAAAAAGTTGTAAAATTAGTAAAAATAAGTGAATTCAAGAGAAGACAATCTGCGCCTGGTCCAAAAATAACTTCAAAAGCATTTGGTAAAGATCGGCGCTATCCAATAACAAATAAATTTCAATTGTAATTTTTTTAGGGGAAAGAAGTGAAAAAAATTGAAGCAATTATTAAGCCATTTAAATTAGACGAAGTACGAGAAGCACTCTCCGAAATTGGAATTATGGGATTAACTGCAACTGAAGTTAAGGGTTTTGGCAGACAAAAGGGACATACTGAATTATATAGAGGTGCTGAGTATGTTGTCGACTTCCTTCCCAAAGTAAAGCTTGATCTAATTGTCAGTGACTCGCTTCTTGATAAAGCTGTTGAAACAATTATAAAAGTTTCACATACAGGTAAAATTGGAGATGGTAAAATATTTGTTACTGACGTTAGTGAAGTGATAAGAATTAGAACGGGCGAAAAAGGCGATGATGCAGTTTAAAACATTATTGCTTAGATATCATTTCTCTAACTAAATTAAGATCTTCAAGAGTATCCACGCCTTTTATTGGGTTTCCATCATAAGACACTACCATTAACTTTAAATTATTTGATAATGCGCGTAATTGCTCGAGCTTCTCAATTCTTTCAAGATCAGAAATAGAAAAGCTACAAAATTTCTTCAGTGTATTCAGTCTATATGCGTATATACCTAAGTGATGATATGCATAATTATTGTATGATAAGTCTGTAGAGGGAGAATATGGAATTGCGCTCCTACTAAAATAAATCGCATGTGAATAAATATCCAAGACAACCTTAACATTATTTGGATTTATAAATTCTTTGTATGATTTAAATTTACTACATGCTGTTACATATTCCGACTTACCGTCAATAATATTTTTAGCAAGAAGATCGATAAGCTCAGGATCGATTAATGGTTCGTCTGCCTGAACATTAACAATAATATCTTGACCATTCCATTTTTTAATCTCTGAAGCCTCTAAGCATCTATCAGTGCCAGAAAGATGATTTTTGTTAGTCATTACTGATTTAAAATTATAATATCTTACGACTTCTGCTATTTTTTCATCGTCAGTTGCAATTACAACATTTTTTGCGCCAGACAAACTTGCTCTTTGCGCAACATGAATTACCATAGGTATTCCATTAATTTCAATCAATACCTTCTCTTCTAAACGCGAACTATTAAGTCTTGCAGGTATAACGACATTAAAGCTCATAATAGTAAAAAGCTCATTTTAATTTTCTTGCCTCATCTTCTAGAAGAATTGGGATGTCATCTTTAATCGGGTACGCTAATTTTGCAGATTTAGATATGAGTTCATTATTATCTTTGTCATAAACAAGCGGGCCTTTAGTGACAGGACAAACCAAGATTTTAAGTAATTCTTTATCCATAATTTACATTACTTTTTTTAATATATTTTTAAATAATCTCTCATCGACATTAGTTTCTAATGGAAGTACCCAAAAGTTCTTAGTTGCGAACTCTTTGCATTTAATAGAATCTTTTTCAGTCATAACTATATTGTAATCTGCATATTTAATAAAATCATTCTTATTAAAAAAATAATGATCATTAAAAATAACTTTTTTAAATTTCAAATTATAATCTTCTAAAGTTGAGAAGAAACTCTCAGGATTTCCAATGGCTGTAATCGCCACTATTTTTTTATCCTGTATACCTTCAAATGTAATATTTTTACTTGTTATTAAATTTTTAAAATGCTTCGTGATATATTTCATTTGATAAAATTTAGAATTATTACTTGTACCCTTATAAACAACAGCATCAACCTGTTTAAGCCTTGATCTACTTTCCCTTAGAGGCCCTGCGGGAAATATAAATCCATTTCCAAAATTTCTTTGGGAGTCAACAACAATTATTTCATAATCCCTTGCTAGCCTGTGGTGTTGTAATCCATCGTCAGAAATAATTATGGATGTTTTTGGATATTTTTTAAGTAAAATTTTTGCAGCACCTACCCTGTCTTTACCAACAAAAACAGGTATTTTACTTTTAGCTTTAATTAATAATGCTTCATCTCCCACATCTCGAACATTAGTAGATTCAAAAACTTCTGTAATATTTTTAGCGCTCCCCCCATAACCTCTTGATATTAAAGCAGGATTTAAACCTTCATTTAAAAACTTCGTTATAAGGTATAGGGCTAATGGTGTCTTACCTGTTCCTCCAAGTGTAATATTTCCAATTATAAGGACGGGTACTTTAATTTTGATTTTCTTAAGGAATCCATTTTTATATAAATAATTTTTTAAAATACTCATACAGTAAAAAAGAATACTGAATGGTAAAAGGAGATAGATCCAATTTGATTTTTTATAATACTGATTATTAAAAATCTGATCGATTGATATCAAATTACTCAAATCCTTTTTTGTAAATCTTTAAATAAAATTTATTATTTTTTACCAGCGAATTATGACTTCCTACACCAACTATTTTTCCCTGGTCCATCACAATAATTTTATCTGCATTTTTTATTGTGCTAAGACGATGTGCGATTACAATAGATGTTTTATTAGACATTAGATTGTCTAAGGCTGCCTGAACCAAGCGTTCTGATTCTGAATCAAGTGCTGAGGTAGCCTCATCTAACAATAAAATCGGTGCATCTTTTAAAATTGCACGAGCAATTGCTATTCTTTGCTTCTGCCCACCTGACAAGCGAACTCCTCGATCTCCTATGATATGATTAAACTCATTAGGAAGTTCATTAATAAATTCTAAGGCATTTGCAGCTTTTGCAGCTTTTTTAACCTTTTCTAATGAAACAGATTTCAAACTACCATATGCAATATTATTATAAATTGTGTCATTAAATAAGATGGTGTCCTGACTAACTAGGGCTAAGTTTTTTCTTAATGAATTATTTGAAATTTCGTTTATATCAAAATTATCTAACTTAATAGAACCCGAACTTACATCATAAAATTTTGGAATTAAGTTAAGAAGAGTTGTTTTACCACCTCCAGACTTACCAACTAGAGCAACTTTTTCTCCAGCTTTAATACTAAAATTAATGTCAGATAAAACAGCCTTTTTATTTTTCGGATATGTAAAGCAAACATCTGTAAACTCGAGCTTTCCTTTAACTTTTTTTAAATTAAATTTTCCTAAATCTTTTTCTTTTTTTTCATCCATTACTGAAAAAATACTTACAGCAGCTGCGTAACCTATTTGAATTTGCTCATTCAAAGCTGTTAATCTCTTAATAGGAGTAATAATTAAAACAATAGCTCCAATAAATGCAATAAATTCACCAGGAGATAAGTTTGAAAGGGAGTAATGAAGAACTCCAGCAAATAGAAGCCCCAACATGATTTCTATAATTAGACTATTGGTTGAGCTTAATCTAGCCAATTTTGTACCCATTTGTCGGTTACGGATAATTGACTTGCTGAATCTGTCTCTCTCATATTTAGCGGCACCAAATATTTTAACAATCCTCTGGCCAGATATTGCCTCTTCAGCAATTTTAGTTATATCTCCCATTAACCTTTGGAATTCATTTGCAGCATCTCTTAGCTTAGGAATAATTTTTTTAATAAAGTAGCCTGCAATTGGCAAGATAATTAGTACAAAAATAGCCAGCAAGCCATTTAGATAAAACATGTAACTAACAACAGCAATAATTGTAAAAGTGTCCCTTAATGCAATTAGGGACACTTTTGTTATGATGGTTTGAAGTTGCTCTGTTTCATAGGTGATCTTAGAAATTAAAATGCCTGTTGTATTGCTATCGAAATAAAAAATAGGCAACTTCATTAAATTATCAAAAATATCATAACGTAAGTTTTGTACTATTTTTCTTGAAACCCACCTCAATGAATAAGAAGAAAAAAACCTAGCAGAGGCCCTTATCAAAATAATAAAAATAACTATGAGCGGTATTAAACTAGTTAGATTGTTGGGGTTACTTACAAAACCTTCATCTGTTATTTTTTTTAGAAGAGCTAAAAAACTTGTATCTGCCAAAGCCGTTATTAAAATAGAAACTACACAGAAGATTAAAATTAGTTTGTACGTTAACGCATATTTGAATAAACGTATGTAAACTTTTTTATAATTTTTTAATGTTTCTTTTGCCGCTATCTCTTTCGACATTAAGTTTTTATTTTACTTTGGTTGAAAAGGTAATTTTAGACAAACCAGCAATTCTTGCTGCTTCCATAACATTAATAACAGATTGATGTGGTGAATCTGAATCAGCACTAATGACGAT